>JAABUN010000432.1_pt1 | contig 109743 bp, 114 predicted proteins | sample 5559311 | NCBI WGS metagenome assembly JAABUN01 (sample SAMN10711877, study PRJNA513370) | rock metagenome | isolation source: Antarctica rocks | place: Antarctica: Victoria Land, Siegfried Peak sud | reverse complement strand
CCGTGTCCTGCAGCGGATGCTCGCGCTCACCACCGCGATCTGGCACAACGACCACACCGGACAGCGCGTCCGACGCTCGCTACTCGCCTACGACCACTGATCAGGCTTGGAATCGATCATCTAGCGGCGCTTCGTGGCAGCGGAACCACGCTCGTCGAGCTCGGCCAGCTCGTCGGCCCCGCTGCGCGAGACCCGTTCTCGGGTCTGGGCGTAGCAGCGCTGGATGTACTTCTCCAGCTCGTCGCGCTCGACGCGCCACTGGTTGCGGCCGCCGACCTGGATCGCGACCAGGTCGCCGCTGCGCACCAGCGCGTAGGTCTGTGCGCTGCTGATGTTGAGGATCTCCGAGACGTCGCTGAGCAACAGGAAGCGCGGTTCGGGCACGGGAACTCCTCGTCGGTGCGGCGTGCGGCCTGCAGTCTGGCACCTCGTCGGCGCCGTCCGGCCGGGCCGTCCACAGGCCTTGCCATCCTTGTCCGTTGGGCCGTTCGGGTGAACCTCGCCCGGCCTGTGGAGACAGCGCCTCGCCCGGGCGCCGGCTGCGCGACCATGGCCCGGTGCGCCCGTGCCGGGCGGACCGACGGAAGGAAGCCGTGACCGACACGCCCCCTTCGCCCCGGGCGAGCCGCCTCGCCCGGCCGGGTTGGCTCGACGGCCGGCTGCTGCTCGGGGTGCTGCTCGTGCTCGTCAGCGTCGTCGTCGGGGCGCGCATCCTGGCCTCGGCCGACCGCAGCCAGCTGGTGTGGGCCGCCACCAAGGACCTCGCCACAGGCAGCGAGCTCGCCACCGGTGACCTGCGGCCGGTCCAGGTCCGCCTGTTCGACACCGGCACCCGCTATCTGTCGGCGGACGGCCCGGCACCCGTCGGGTACGTCCTCGCCCAGGCGGTCGGGCGCGGCGAGCTGCTCCCCGACCGCGCCCTGCGGCAGCCGGCCGTCGACGTCGACTACCGCTCGGTGAGCGTGCCGGTCGGACCCGGGCACTTCCCGCCCGGCCTCACCTCGGGCCAGAAGGTCGACGTGTGGGTCACGCCGACGCGGGACGGCTCCCAGGCTGCCGTGGCTGCGCCGGAGCCGACGCCGGATACCGGGGCCACGCCCGAACCCGACACCGCACCCAGCGCCAAGACCGAACCAAGCCCCGGGGCCCGCGGGCCCGCGCCGTCCCCCGGCGTCGCGCTGCAGGGGGCGCAACAGGTGCTCACGCAGATCACGACCGCGAGCGGCCCGTCGGACAGCCAGGGCATCGGCAGCACCACCGCGCAGGCCGTGGTGCTGCAGGTGCGCCCGGTCGACGTCGAGAAGCTGCTGTCCGCCGTCTCCCTCGGCACCATCGATCTGGTGCGGGTGCCCCGGCCGGCCGAGGCGGGCAGCTCGCCGGTGTCGGCCACCGGGAGCGGCTGATGCGCGTCCCGGTCCTCACCGCGGTCTCCGACGCCGTCTGGGAGGCCGAGCTGGTCGCCGCCTTCGAGGGCGGCGAGTTCGGCGTCGCGGTCGTGCGCCGCTGCGTCGACCTGGCCGACCTGCTGGCCACCGCAGCCACCGGTCAGGCGCGAGCCTGCCTGCTGTCGGCCGATCTGCGCCGGCTCGACCGCGACGCGCTCGGGCGCCTGGCCGCAGCGGGCGTCGCCGTCGTCGGGCTGGTGCCGCCGGGTGACGAGGACGCCGAGCGGCGGCTGCGCCAGCTCGGCGTCGCCCACGTGCTGCCCTCCGACAGCACCCCGGCGGCGCTCTCGCAGCTGGTGGTGCGGGCGGTCAGCACAGCGGCCGACCCCTCACGAGGCGCGCTCGCGGGGCTCGCCGAGCCGAGGGACGCCCTCGCCGGCGCGCCCCCGGGGCCCACGGACGGCGAGCCGGAGTCGCCGGCCGCAGACCCGGGTCGCGTCCTGGCCGTCTGGGGGCCGACCGGCGCGCCCGGCCGCACCACGGTCGCGGTGGGCCTCGCAAGCGAGCTGGCCGCGCTCGGCACCACGGCGCTGCTCGTCGACGCCGACGTCTACGGCGGCGTCGTCGCGCAGGTGCTCGGCCTGCTCGACGAGGCCCCCGGCCTGGCCGCCGCCACCCGCCTCGCGAACGCCGGCACGCTCGACGTGCCGGGCCTGGCCGCGCTCGCAAGAAGCATCACCCCGCGCCTGCGGGTGCTGTCGGGCATCTCGCGCGCCGACCGCTGGCCCGAGCTGCGCAGCGGCTCGGTCGAGCTGGTGCTCGAGCTGTGCCGGTCGTTGGCCGCGACCACCGTCGTCGACTGCGGCTTCTGCCTCGAGCAGGACGAGGAGCTCTCCTTCGACACCGCGGCCCCGCGCCGCAACGGCGCGACGCTGACCGCGCTCGGGCTCGCCGACACCGTCGTGGCGGTCGGCGCGGCCGACCCGGTGGGCCTGCAGCGCCTGGTGCGCGGTCTCGCCGAGCTGCGCGAGGCGGTGCCCGGGGTGCAGCCGGTCGTCGTCGTGAACCGGCTGCGGGCCGGGGCGGTGCCCGGCGACGCCGAGCGCGAGATCCGCGCGGCGCTGCAGCGCTACGCCGGGATCGACCGGGTGCGCTTCGTGGCGCACGACGTCGCCGCGCTCGACCGGGCCCTGATCGGTGGGCAGACGCTGGCCGAGGCGGCGGCCGGCTCCCAGGTGCGCCTGGCGCTGCGCGAACTCGCCGCGGCGGTGGCCGACGTGCCGGCCCCCGCCGCGGGCAGCCGCCGTCGACGCCGGGTGCGGGGCTGAGCCCCGGCGCGGCTCAGTTCGTGACGTACCGGCCGAGCTCCTGGCGGGCGACGGTGCGCACGTGCACCGCGTCCGGACCGTCGGCGATGCGCAGGGTGCGCAGCGAGGCGTACATGCGCGCCAGCGGGAAGTCGTCGGACACCCCGGCGCCGCCGTGCACCTGGATGGCCCGGTCGACGACGTTGAGCGCCACCCGCGGCGCGATCACCTTGATGGCCGCGATCTCCGAGCGGGCGCCCTTGGCACCGACCTTGTCGATCATGTCGGCGGTCTTGAGCACCATCAGCCGGGCCTGGTCGATCTCCATCCGCGACTCGGCGATCTGTTCGCGGACGACGCCCTGCTTGGCGATCTCCTGCCCGAAGGCCACCCGCGACACGGCCCGCTCGCACATCAGCTTGAGCGCGCGCTCGGCCGCACCGATCGCCCGCATGCAGTGGTGGATGCGGCCGGGTCCCAGGCGGGCCTGCGCGATCATGAAGCCGTCGCCCTCGCCGGCGACGAGGTTGTCGGCCGGCACCCGCACGTCGGTGAAGCGCACCTCGCCGTGGCCGTGCTGGTCCTGATAGCCGAACACGGGCAGCGCCCGGACGACCTCGACCCCCGGGGTGTCCTTGGGCACGAGGATCATCGACTGCTGGCGGTGCACCGACTCGCTCTCGTCGGTCTTGCCCATGACGATCATGATCTGGCAGCGGGGGTCGTTGATGCCGCTGGTCCACCACTTGCGTCCGTTGATCACATACTCGTCGCCGTCGCGGACGATCTGCGTCGAGATGTTCGTGGCGTCGGAGGAGGCGACGTCGGGCTCGGTCATCGCGAAGGCCGAGCGGATCTGGCCCTCCAGGAGCGGCTCGAGCCACTGCGACTTCTGCTCGGCGGTGCCGAACATGTGCAGCACCTCCATGTTGCCGGTGTTCGGCGCGTCGCAGTTCATCGCCTCCGGCGCGATGTGCGAGCTCCAGCCGGTGATCTCGGCGATGGCGCCGTACTCGACGTTCGTCAGGCCCGAGACGTCGGGCAGGAACAGGTTCCACAGCCCGCGCTCGCGGGCCTCGACCTTCAGCTCCTCGACGACGGGCGGCAGGGTGTGGTCGTCGTCGCCCTTCTCGCGGCGGTAGTCCTCGTACTCCTTCTCGGCCGGGAGGACCCGGTTGTCGACGAAGTCACGGGTGCGCGCGATGAGATCCTGCGCCTTGGGCGAGTGGTCGAAGTCCACGGGGCGTCCCTTTCCAGGTGCGGTGGGTGTACTGCCAGTGTGCCTCGCGTGCAGGTGGGCCCGCGGACGAGATGCGGCGCCAGTACCGCGATGTGGTCGTGCGCTGGTGTTCGCTGTGTGAACATGAGGTGTCCGCGACGACTGGAGCAGCACCGATGCCCGACCGGCTCAGCCCGCTCGACGTCTCCTTCCTCTACATGGAGACGCCCACCAACGCCATGCACGTGGGTGGGGTGGCGGTCTTCGCCCGCCCCGAGGGCGGGTTCGACTACGAGCGGCTCGTCGCGCTGATCAGCGCGCGGATCGCGCTGGTGCCCCGCTACCGGCAGAAGGTCCGCAGCGTCCCGGGTCGCCTCGCGAACCCGGTCTGGGTCGACGACCAGGACTTCGACGTCACTTATCACGTGCGGCGCAGCGCTCTGCCGCGGCCGGGCAGCGAGGCCCAGCTGCGTGAGCTCGTCGGCCGCCTGATGAGCCGCCGGCTCGACCGGCACCGTCCGCTCTGGGAGATTTATCTGGTCGAGGGGCTCGAGGGTGACCGGGTCGCGATCGTCACCAAGACCCACCACGCGATGGTCGACGGCATCTCGGCGGTCGACATCGGCACGGTCATCCTCGACCTCACCCCCGAGCCGCGCGAGGTGCCCGACGACGACTGGGCGCCCCGGTCCGAGCCGGGCCCGATCTCGCTCGTCGCCGGTGCCGTCACCGATCTCGTGCGCCGGCCCACCCAGGCGGTCGACACCGCGCGCGCCGCGCTCGTCGACGCCCGGGCGAGCGCAGGCCGAGTCGGTGACGTCGCGGCGGGGGTGCTCGACAGCGTCGTCACCATCGCCCGCCCCGCGCCGGCCACCCCGCTGAACGTGCCGATCGGCGAGCAGCGGCGCTTCGGCATGGCCGCCACCGAGCTCGACGACTACAAGCGGGTGCGCAAGAGCCACGGCGGCACCGTCAACGACGTCGTGCTGGCCACGGTCACCGGCGCGCTGCGGGCCTGGCTGCTGAGCCGGGGCGAGCCGGTGCGGCCGACGACCTCGGTGCGCGCGATGGTCCCGGTCTCGGTGCGCGCCGGGGGCCACGAGGTGGGCAACCGGGTGTCGTCCTACTTCGTCGACCTGCCCGTCGGCGAGCCGAACGCGGTGCTGCGCCTGCACCAGATCAGCTTCTCCATGGCCGCCCACAAGGACTCGGGCCAGTCGGTGGGCGCCGATGCGCTCGTCCAGATGTCGGGCTTCGCGCCGCCGACGATCCAGTCGCTCGGTGCGCGGGTCGCCTCGACGATCACGCGCCGGCTGTTCAACCTCGTGATCACCAACGTGCCGGGCCCGCAGTTCCCGCTCTACGCCGCCGGCGCCCGGATGCTCGCGATGTACCCGGTGGTGCCGCTGGCCAAGGGACAGGCGCTGTCGATCGGGCTGAACTCCTACGACGGCGGGGTGTTCTACGGCCTGAACGCCGACCGGGACGCGCTCCCGGACGTCGACCTCGTCGCCACGATGATCGAGGGCTCGCTGGCCGAGCTCCTCGCGAGCGTGCGATGAGCGGCGGCACCGGCCTGGTGCTGGGCGCGGGCGGCGTGCTCGGCGCCGCCTGGACGATTGGTGCGCTCGCGGCGCTGCAGCGGCGGACGGGGCTCGCCCCGCACGAGGCGGACGCCCTCGTCGGCACCTCGGCCGGTTCGGTGCTGGCGGCCTCCCTCGGCTGCGGCCTCGGCGTCGACGTGCTGCTCGATCACCAGCGCGGCATCGTCAACGCCTCGGCGCCCAGGATCGAGTACGACCCCGACACCGATGCGGGCGGTGCCTTCCCGCCGCTGCCGCGCCCCGGCATCGGCTCGGCCCGCGGGGCACTGCACAGCGCCCTGCGCCCCTGGCGGGTCACGCCGATCGGGGCGCTGTCGACCGTGCTGCCGCAGGGCCGCGCCTCGCTCGCTCCGGTCGGTGCGCTGGTCGACTCGGTGTGCCCGCGTGGCGCGTGGGCGGCGCACCCCCGCACGTGGATCGTGGCGATGGACTACGACACCAGCCGCCGGGTCGTGTTCGGGCGCGACGACGCTCCGCACAGCGCGCTGCGCGACGCGGTCATGGCCTCCTGCGCGATCCCCGGCTGGTATGCGCCGATCCGGATCGGGGGGCACCGCTACGTCGACGGCGGGGCCTGCTCGCCGACCTCGATCGACCTGCTCGCCCCGCTCGAGCTCGACGAGGTCTTCGTGCTCTCGCCGATGACCTCGACCAGCTTCGACGCGCCGACGACGGTGGCCGGCCGGCTGGAGCGACGGCTGCGTCGGCTGTCGACGCGGCGGGTCATGAGCGAGCTGCGCAAGGTCGAGGCCACGGGTACCCGCGTGACGCTGCTGGGGCCGGGTGCGCAGGACCTGGCCGCCATCGGCGCGAACATGATGGATCCGAGCCGGCGTCAACGGGTGCTCAACACCTCGCTGCGTACCTCGGCGGCGGCGCTGCGCACCGGCGGCCTCGCCGCTGCCGGCTGAAGCCGCGCCCGACGGGACCAAGGTCCCGGCCGAGCGGTGTGCGCGTGCGCCACACTCGAGGGATGGACTCGACTGCGGTGCGCGTCGCCCTGGTCGACGACCACGAGATCGTGCGCCGGGGCGTCCGTGAGCTGCTGGAGGGCGAGGGCATCGAGGTCGTCGCCGAGGCCGGTACCGCCGCCGAGGCGCTGCGCCGGATGCCCGCAGCGCGTCCGGACGTCGTGCTGCTGGACATGCAGCTGCCCGACGGTACCGGCGTCGAGGTGTGCCGCGAGCTGCGCGAGCTCCTGCCCTGCACCGCGGTGCTGGTGCTCACGACCTACGACGACGACGAGGCGCTGTTCGCCTCCATCCTGGCCGGGGCCGCGGGCTACGTGCTCAAGCAGGTGCGCGGCAACGACCTCGTCGACGCCGTCCGGCGGGTGGCGGCCGGCCAGTCCCTGCTGAGCCCGGAGGTCACCTCGCGGGTGCTGGAGCGCCTGCGGCACCCCCCCGAGCGCGACGCGGGGCTGGCCTCGCTCACCGGTCAGGAGCGAAAGGTGCTCGACCTGGTCGCCGACGGGCTGACGAACCGCCAGGTCGGCAGCCGGCTCGGCCTGGCCGAGAAGACGGTCAAGAACCACGTCAGCGCGGTGCTCGGCAAGCTGGGGCTGGGCAGCCGCACCCAGGCCGCCCTGTACGTGCGCTCGCGCGCCTGAGGCTCCGTGCTGCGACGAAGGGCGAAGGGCCGGGCGTGAGGGACGGGGCGAGTCTCAGGGAAGGGGCACGTCCCAGAGCAGCCGGGTCCCGCCGGGATCCCCGCCTGCCGGGCGCACAGACTCGACCAGCAGCGTGCCCCGATGCCGTTCGGCACGGGCCGACAGGTTAGCCAGGCCCGAGCGTCGGCCGGTGTCGTCGAACCCGATCCCATCGTCGCTGACCTCGACCGACAGCCGTCCGCGGTCGGTCGAGGCAGTCACGGTGACCGAGCTCGCACGGGCGTGCCGGGCGGCGTTCGACAGCGCCTCGACGACCACGGCCCGCACGTCGCTCGCGAGGGCCGGCGGCACCCGCGCCTCGAGCGGCCCCCGCAGCCGGATCGTCACGGGTGGTCCGCCCTTGGTGCCGGCCTCGGCGACGACCGCCTGCAGCGTCTCCCGCAGGCTCGTGCGCTGACCGTCGTGCCGCAGCGACCAGATGGTCTGGCGGATCTCGCGGATCGTCTCGTCGAGGTCGTCGACGGCCCGACCCACCCGCTCGCGCGACGTCCCTTCGGGGAGGCGGCCCTCGGCGCCCTGCAGCGACAGGCCGGTGGCGAACAGCCGCTGAATGACCAGGTCGTGCAGGTCGCGAGCGATGCGCTCGCGCTCCTCCAGCACCACCAGCCGGGCGCGGTCCTCCTGCGCTCCCGCCAGCCGCAGGGCGACGGCCGCGGCGTCGCCGAGCCGGTCGACGAGCTTGCGCTCCTCGTCGCTGAAGGCGACGGCGGCGCGCCGGGCCGTCAGGCGCCCGATCGGCTCCTCACCGGCGACCAGGCGGGCGGCCAGGACGTGCCGGTCGTGCCGGCTGCGGCGTCCGGTCCGCGCCGGGACGTCGTCGGTCGGCGGGTCGCCGGCTCGGGCCGTCGCCCCGGTCTCGGTCGTGACCTCGACCGAGTCGGCGTGCACCAGCTCGCGCGCTCCCGACGCCAGCAGGTCCAGCGCCTGTTGCTCCGGCGCTCCGCGCAGCACTGTCCCGGAGATCGCGGCCGCTGCCGACAGCCAGGACTCACGGCGCCGTACCCGGTCGAACAGGCGGGCGTTGTCGATCGCGATGCCGGCCGCCGCGGCGAGCGCGACGACATAGGCCTGGTCGTCGGCGCTGAAGGTCTCGCCACCGGCCTTATCGGTGAGGTAGAGATTGCCGAAGACCTGGTCGCGCACCCGCACCGGCACACCGAGAAAGGAGTGCATCGCCGGGTGGTTCGGTGGGAAGCCGGCCGAGGCGGTGTGCTCCGACAGCTCGGGCAGGCGCAGCGGTTCCGGGTGTTCGATGAGCCGGCCGAGCAGTCCCCGGCCGCGCGGGAGGTCGCCGATCTTCGCGCGCTGCTGCTCGGCGAGGCCGGAGGTCACGAACTCGGCCAGGCCCCCCTCGGGCGCGAGCACCCCCAGCGCACCGTAGGTGGCGCCGCTGAGCTCGCGGGCCGCCTCGACGATGCGGCGCAGCACATCGGGCAGGCTGCGGCCCGAGTTCACGGTCAGCACCGCATCGAGCAGCGCGTGCGGTCGGGCACCCGCGACGGCGAGCAGGGCATCCGGGTCGGTGGGGTCCGAGCGCACCATCCGCCCGTCCGGGAGGGGCCGCCCGTCCGGGAGGGGCCGCCCGTCCGGGAGGGGCCGCCCGTCCGCGAGGGGCCCCCGCTCGTACGCCCCGACGTCCGGGCGGACGTCGCTGCTGACCTCACGTGGAGAGGTCACGAGCTGAGCAGGACCTCATCGACCGAGCGCCGGCCGCTGCGGGGCGAGCCCGGGCCGGTCGGGAAGCCGGCCCGCAGCAGCACCTGCGGCCAGCTGGACAGGCCGAGCCGGTTGCGCAGCTGCAGGCGTGGTGCCGGCAGCTCGAGCACCTGGGTCTGCGGGTTGGCCACCAGGCCCTCGGCCGTGGCGGCGAGCAGCAGCCGGCCGAGGGCGGCGCCGGCGGCCACCCAGTCGTGCTGGCGGTCGGAGTCGGTGCACAGCACGAGCAAGAGCGGGTGCTCGGCCGCCGGTGGGGCCGACTCCTCGTCGACAACCGAGTCGGGGTCGAAGTCGCGCAGGGTCAGCGACGAACCCCGACCCCGCCCGTGGTGCGGGAGCGCATCGAGCGGCACGCCTTCGGTCGGCTGCTCGCCCGGACGGACCCAGTCCGCGACGTCGCGCACCAGCCCGGCGTCCTCGCGCGCGATGCGGTCGGCGCCCGACGCGAGGACCTCGATGTCGAGCACCGCGTCGGACCGGGTCTCGGCGACCAGGTGGACGCCGTCGCCTGCGGCGGCGCGCCGCAGCCGGTCGACGAGCTCGTCCGGCACCGGGTCCGGGACGAAGGCAGAGCGGTCGGTGTGTCGCTGCCGCGCGGCGTCGAGCAGTGCGCGCTCGCTGTCTGTCGCCGGCTCGGCGTCACCGACGTGCAGCCGGGCGATGCGCTCGGGCGCGTCGGTGCCACCCGTGCCGGCGTCGGGCAGGACCTCGACCCGGCAGCTGCGGCCGAGGCCGCGCACCGCGAGCACGGCGTGCGCGACGGCCGCCCCGCACGAGATGAGCAGCTCGCGGCCCAGTGGGTCCTGGGTGTCGAGCTGGCGTGTGCGGTCGGCCAGCACGTCGATCCAGTCGGCGTCGGCGTCGGCGTCGGCGCCGGCATCGCTGCCGGCCCGGAACAGCCATGGCTGGGTGTTGTGCACCGACGGGGCGAGCAGCGCTGTCTGCACGACGGAGCGGACATCGTCCGGGGCCAAGGCTCCTCCTCAGGGATGGTCGGTGGGGCCGGCTCTCACGATGCCCCATCGGGCCCTCTCGCACCAGGCCCTCAGCCCCCGCCGTCCGGGTCGCCCGACCCAGGCTTCACGCTGTGAGCCCGCGGTCGAGCGTTCCAGCGCGCGGATGTCCTTGCCCGGTCGGGACCTTGGTCCCCGTGCTGCCGGGGTGGCAGCGGGAATGTCGGCAGGCAGAACCGGGACCATCATGTCCGGCAGGCGAACGCGAGGGGCAGCGAGATGGTAGATCGGGACGGGGTCGTGCTCGGGGCGGGCGAGGCAGGCACCAGTGGGGCGGCGCTGCACTTCGCGGCCGGCGAGGCGCGTCGCCGCGGGGCAGAGCTGCAGCTGTTGCACGCGTGGGAGAGCTGGCCCACCTACGCCCTCGCGGCGCCGCTGACGGGCCCGGCGTTCTCGCTGCCGATCGAGCAGGTGGAGCAGGCCGAGCAGGAGGTGCTGACCGATCTGGTGAAGCAGCTGCTCGCCGAGGCGGACCCGCCCGAGCACCGCACCACGCTGATCGAGGGCAGGCCTGTGACAACCCTGGTCGAGGCCAGCGCGTCGGCCGAGCTGCTGGTGCTCGGCACCCACGCCGACAGCTCGGCGTGGCTCGGCCCGGTCCTCGGCAACGTCCCGGCGCGGGCGCACTGCGCGGTGGTCTGCGTTCCGACCGAGTGCGCCGGCGACCCCGGGCCGGTGGTGCTCGGCGTCGACGGCTCGGCGGTCTCGACCGAGGCGATCGAGTTCGCCTTCGACATGGCCTGCCGGTGGGAGCAGCCGCTGACCGCGGTGCTCGCACTCTCGGCCGGCTACGACGTGTGGTCTGACAGCCGAGAGACGCTGGACGCCCTCTACGAGCGCGGTCGGCGCCACCTGGCCGAGGTGCTGGCGGGGCAGGCCGACCGCTACCGGGACCTCGTGGTCTCGCAGGTCGTGAGCCTGTCGAACCCCTTCGACGCACTGCGGCAGGCTGGCCGCGACGCCGGCCTGTTGGTCGTCGGCAGCCACGGCCGGGGGGCGCTGCGCCGCTTCGCCCTCGGCTCGGTCAGCGGCAGCCTGCTGCGGGCGGCTCCCTGCCCGGTCGCGGTGCTGCGACCGCACGAGCACTAGCTTCGTGCCGGCACCCGGATGCCCCAGCTGTGCGAGACCGTCTCGCCGGGGGACAGCCGCAGCAGGTCCTGGCCGGTGACAAAGGCGTTCGGGGGCGCGGTCATCGGCTCCACGCCGAGCCCCTGACGGCGCCGCTGCTCGTCGGGGACCGTGTCGCCGGTGAAGACCTCCAGGTAGGGGTAGCCCTGGTCGACCCACACCTCGACGGCGCGCTCGCCCGCGGACAGCCGCAGCACCGCCCGCCCGTCGGCAGCACGCTCGAGCTCGGTGAAGGCGTAGTCGACCTTCACCGCACCGATGGTGCGTGGCGTACGGAAGTCGTAGGGCGTGCCCTCGACCGGCGCGACGCCGGTGGGGATCTGGTCCTCGTCGGTCGGCAGGTACGACGTCGCCGGAACGTGCAGCATCGCGTCGTCGAGCTGCCCGCCGACCGTCACATACGGGTGAGCGCCCTGGGCGTAGGGAGCGTCGCTCGCGCCGACGTTGGTGGCCGTGGTGGTGACCACGACACCGTCGTCCTGGAGGCTGTAGGTCACGGCAAGGTCGAGGCTGAACGGGTACGGCGGCGAGGGGTGCAGCCGCAGGGTCATCGTCACGGCGTCCTCGGACTTCGCCGCGGCGACCCAGTTGCGAAATCGGCACACCCCGTGCAGGGAGTTGCCCTTCGCAGGCTCGTCCATCGGCACCGGGTGCGCCTCGCCGTCCCAGGTGTAGGAACCGCCGTGCAGCCGGTTCGGCCAGGGCACGAGCGGCAGACCACGCGCGGCCGTGACCCGCTCGTGCTCGCCGTAGCCGTCGACGACCGGCACGCCGTCGACCTCGAGCGTGCGCAGGCCACCGCCCACTTCCACGACGACGGCGCGGACGGCGCCGCGGGTGAGTACCTGCTGCGAGCCCGAGGGCGAGACGGCCATGGCGGGGAGGATGCCACCCGCGCGCCGGGCGGGACTGGCAGGGTGGCGCGATGCGCGTGTACCTGCCTTCGATCCTGCCGGCCCTGCGGGCGCTGCTCGACACCGGTGCGCTCGGCAGCCCCCCGCTGCCCGGCTATGCGGTCACGGCGGCGCTGCGGGAGTGGTACGCCGAGGGCGACGACGAGGAGCTCGAGTACGCCGCCCTCTCGCTCGCGGCCGGCGCGAGCGTGCGCCTGCTCGACCGCGCGCTGCTGCTCGAGCCGGCGATCCCGGCCCGCCGGGTGGTGCTCGCTGTCGAGGCCGACGACAACGCGGTGGAGCCGGTGCCGGACGTCGACCGCGCCGCGGTGCGGGTGCGCCAGGCGCTGCCGCTCGCCCGGGTACGGGCGGTGCACGTCGACGACCCCGCGGCCGAGCCGGACGTGCGGGCGGCCGCCGAGCAGCTGGCCGGCGCCGACCTCGGCGACGACGACGCCGCGTTCGTCGTCGAGCAGGCCGCCGGCCACGAGCTGCAGTGGTACGCCACCCAGGAGATCGGGCCGCTGCTCGAGCTCGGCTGAGCGTGCCTGGCGCCCGGCCGCTGCGTCGTGTATGACGGCACTCACACCTGTCTCCCCTACTCCCCGAAGAGGGTCCATGAAGACCAAGGCCGCCGTCGTGTACGAGACCGGCAAGCCGATCGAGCTGGTCGAGCTCGACCTGGACGGACCGCAGGAGGGGGAGGTGCTCATCCGCTACACCCACGCGGGCCTGTGCCACTCCGACGTGCACATCTCGCACGGCGACCTCGAGGCGCGCCTGCCGATGGTGCTCGGGCACGAGGGCGCGGGCATCATCGAGGAGGTCGGCCCGGGGGTCACCCGGGTCAAGGCCGGCGACCACGTCGTCTGCTCGTTCATCCCCAACTGCGGTACCTGCCGCTGGTGCGCCACCGGCCAGCAGGCCATCTGCGACATGGGCGCGACGATCCTCGAGGGCTACCTGCCGGGCGAGCGCTTCGTGTTCAGCGGTCCCGGGCCCATCAAGGACTACGGGGCGATGTGCATGCTCGGCACCTTCAGCCAGTACGCCACGATCCACCAGAACTCGGTCGTCAAGGTCGACGACGACCTGCCGCTCGACAAGGCGGTCCTCGTCGGTTGCGGCGTCCCCACCGGCTGGGGCTCGGCGGTCAACGCCGCCGCCGTCAAGCCTGGCGAGACCGTCATCGTGGTGGGCGTCGGCGGCATCGGCATCAACGCCGTGCAGGGCGCCCGCTTCGCCGGCGCCAAGAACCTCATCGCCGTCGACCCGCTCGAGAACAAGCGCGAGAAGGCGATGGAGCTCGGCGCCACGCACGCGGTGGCGAGCGCGGCCGAGGCGATCGGCCTCGCGCAGTCGATGACGAACGGCAACGGCGCCGACAAGACCATCATCACCACCGGCCTGGTCACCGAGGAGCACGTGACCGACTCGTTCAACGCCACGGGCAAGGGCGGCACCATCGTGCTCACCGGCCTGAACAAGATCGCCGCCGAGAACATCAGGCTGCCAGGCACGATCATGACGCTGTTCAAGAAGACCCTCAAGGGCAGCCTGTTCGGCGACTGCAACCCGACGACCGACATCCCACGCATCCTCGGGCTCTACCAGAGCGGTGACCTCAAGCTCGATGAGATCATCACCAACACCTACACGCTCGATCAGGTCAACGAGGGCTACGACGACCTGCTCAGTGGCAAGAACGTCCGCGGCGTGCTCGTCCACGAGCACTGAGCGCCGTCACCGAGACCAGCGCCCAGAGGGCGCCCGGCGACCTGGCGACGATCGCCGCCTCGGTCGTCGGGCGCACCCGCGAGGTCGAGCTGCTCGTCGCCGGGCTCGACTGTGGGGCGCACGTGCTGCTCGAAGGCCCTCCCGGCACGGGCAAGACCACCCTGCTGCGGGCCGTCGCGGCCGCCGGCGCGGTGCCGTTCGTCTTCGTCGAGGGCAACGCCGAGCTGACCCCGGGCCGCCTCGTCGGCCACTTCGACCCGGCGCAGGTGCTCGAGGCCGGATACCACCCGGACGTGTTCGTCGACGGTCCGCTCGTGCAGGCGCTGCGCGAGGGGGCGCTGCTCTACGTCGAGGAGGTCAACCGGGTCCCCGAAGAAACCCTCAACGTGCTGCTCACGGTGATGAGCGAGGCCGAGCTGCACGTGCCCCGGCTCGGCCGGGTGGTGGCGGCCGAGGGATTTCGGCTCGTCGCCGCGATGAACCCGTTCGACACCGTCGGCACCGCCCGCATCTCCTCGGCGGTGTACGACCGGGTCTGCCGCATCACGATGGGCTACCAGAGCGCCGACGACGAAGCCGAGGTCGTGCGGCGCCGTGCCCCCGAGGTCGAGAACGCGTGGCGGGCCCAGGTCGTCGAGCTGGTGCGCCGCACCCGCGAGCACCCCGACATCCGGGTCGGCTCGTCGGTGCGCGGCGCCATCGACACGGTGCGCATGGCCACCTCGCTCGGCGCCCTGAGGGGGCTGCGCCCGCAGGCGTGGCGCACCGGGCTGGACGCCGCGCTCGTCGCGCTGTCGGGCCGCATCCGGCTGCAGGAGTCGTGCTCCCGCACCCCCGAGCAGGTCATCCGCGAGCTGTACGAGGCGGTGCTCGGACCCGAGCCGAGCGAGGACGACGACCCCGACGCGGACGCGGGCGGTGATGCGCCGGGGGGAGCCTGAGCCCGCCGCCGGCGGGCGCCCCCGACGCCCCGAACACGCGACCGCAGCGCTCCCAGCGGACCACCTCTCGTTCTGAGCTGGCCCAGTCCGCCGCCTTCGCCGAGATCTCGCCGCAGGTCGGTGAGCTCGACGAGCAGGCGTTCGCCGACGCGCTGGCCGGCGACGCCGAGTCGGCACTGACGCTCCTGGTCAAGATGGGCTCGGCCACCGACGAGGGGCTGCGGCGCGCCGCGCGGGCCCTTGCCGTCCGGGTCGTGCTGGACCGCGCCCGCACGGGGCTCCCGCGGCGCGGCGGCATCGGGAAGCTGCGCCGGCAGAGCGCCGAGCTGGGCGGCGACCTCGACGTCGAGGCGTCCTTTGACGCACTGCTCGAGGCGAGGGCAGCCCGGCGCCGGCCGTCCGCCGACGCGCTGGTCGCGGTCGACTGGGGCCGACCCGAGCTCGCGCTCTGCCTGCTCGTCGATGCGTCGGGATCGATGGCGGGGTCCCGGCTGGCCGCGGCCGCGCTGACCGCCGCCGCCTGTGCGCTGCGGGCGCCGGGCGACCACGCGGTCGTCGCGTTCGACCGCACCGCCAAGGTGGTGCGGCCGATGGACAGCGTGCGCACGCCGACGGCGGTGGTCGACGACGTCCTGGCGCTGCGCGGCCACGGCGTCACCTCGGTGACCGCGGCCCTCACGGCAGCCGGCGAGCAGCTGGCCCGCACCCGCGCCGCCCGGCGGGTCGTGGTGCTGCTGTCGGACTGCCGCTCGACCGACGACCAGGACCCGACCCCCGCCGCGCGGGCGCTGCCCGAGCTGGTGATCCTGCCGCCGGCCGACGACAGCGACGAGGCCGCGGCGCTCGCATCCCGGGCCGGAGCCCGTTGGCTGCCGCTCGAGGGGGCGGCGTCGGCGCCCGCGGCCCTGCACGAGCTGCTGGGCTGAGAGGCGGCGAGCGCACCGCAGGCGGGGGTGTCCTACGCGACCTACGCTTTCCTCATGGGTCGACCGGGCTGGCGCTGGGCGGTCCTCGCGGCGCTGGTGGCCGCGCTCGTCTCGCTGCCGACGCTGGCCGGAGCGCTGCCCGCGGGCCCCAGCGACCTGACCGCGGATGCGCTGCTCCAGCGGATCCGCGACAGCGACCGGGTGGCCTGGTCGGGCTACGGCGAGAGCCGCGGGTCGCTGGTGCTGCCGGGCGTCGACGAGCTCGGCGAGCTCCCGTCGCTGGTCGGCGACACCACCCGGGCGCGGGCGTGGTGGCGAGCCCCGGACGACTGGCGCGTCGACGAGCAGCGCCTGGCCGGCGAGCGCGACACGACGAGGGACGGCGGCGGCGGCTGGACCTGGGACTCGGCCGGCCGGCAGGCCGTCCGGGTCGACGGTGAGCTGGCCCTGCGACTGCCCCGCGCCGTCGACCTGCTCGCTCCGACGCTCGGGCACCGGCTGGCCGGTACGGCCCAGATGACCGCCTCCCGACTGCCCGCCCGCCGGGTGGCCGGACGCTCGGCCGCCGGCGTGCAGCTGGTGCCCGAGCGGCCGGCCGCGACGACGGTGCAGGCCTTCCGCCTGTGGGCCGACCCGCAGAACGGTCTGCCGCTGCGTGTCGAGGTGCAGGCCGCCGGACGGCCCGTGCTCGTCTCGCTGCTGCTCGATCTCAACGTGAGCGTTCCCCCGCCCGAACGCACCCGCTTCCGGCCGCCGCCCGACGCGAGCGTATCGGCCGACCGGGCCCCGGACCTTGCCGCCGCCATCGACCGCTTCGCCCCCTTCGCGCTGCCGGACGAGCTGATCGGGCTCCCCCGTCGCTCCCGCGGCGTCGTGGGCACGGGCGGTGGCGCGGCGACCTATGGCGACGGGCCGGCCGCCGTCGCCGTGCTCCCGCTGCCGCGCGAGCTGGCTGGCCGCATCGTGCGCCGCATCGAGCCGGGCGACGACGACCGGATGGCTGCGGTGAGCACCCCGCTCGTCAACGCCGTCGTCACCGTGGACCGTCGCCGCCGCGGGTACCTGGTCGTCGGGACGGTGCCGCCCGCCACCCTCGAGCGGGCGCTCGTCGAGCTCGCGAGCCGCCCACCTTCGAGGAGGGACCGCTGAGCGCCCCGACGGTCACGCTCGCCCGGCCACGGACGACACCTGCCGTCGTGCGCACGCACGCGCTGTGCAAGCGCTACGGCCGGGTGCACGCGGTCACCGATCTTGACCTCGAGGTGCGCGAGGGCGACCGCTTCGGCCTGCTCGGCCCCAACGGGTCGGGCAAGACCACGACGGTGCGCATGCTGCTCGGCCTGGTGCTGCCGACGTCGGGCGAGGTCGAGCTGCTCGACGGCCCGGTGCGCAAGCAGGCGCTCGCCCGCATCGGCGCCCTGGTCGAGGGCCCGGCCTTCTACGGTCACCTGTCCGGGCGCGCGAACCTGCGTCTGTTCGACGCGGCCGGACCGGGCGGACCTGGGCGTACCCGCCGCCGGCGGATCGGGGAGGCCCTCGAGCAGGTGGGCCTGTCCGGCGTCGACCGCCGGCCGGTGAAGGCCTACAGCCTCGGCATGCGTCAGCGGCTGGGGCTCGCCGGCGCGCTGCTGCGCCGTCCGCTGCTGCTCGTGCTCGACGAGCCCACCAACGGGCTCGACCCGCAGGGCATCCGGGAGGTGCGCGAGCTGCTGCTGCAGCTCAACCGCGAGGGCACCACGGTGCTGCTGTCCAGCCACCTGCTGTCGGAGGTCGAGGCGCTGTGCACCCGCATCGCGGTCATGGACCGGGGCCGGATGGTGCTGCAGGACGACCTGGCGGCCTTTCGCGAGCCCACCGGGCTGATCGAGGTACGCACCCCGCTGCCGCAGCGCGCCGCCTCGGTGCTCGGCGCGTCGGTGGCCGCGGTCGACGGCGAGGTGGTGTCGGTGCGTTCCGGCGACCCGGCCGCGCTCAACGCGGCGCTCGTGGAGGCGGGCGTGCCGGTCGTCGGGCTCGCGCAGCAGCGCCGCTCGCTCGAGGCGGCCGTGCTCGCGGTGACCGGCGAGGGCTCGGACGTGCTGCGCCGGTGATCGTCGTCGAGCTGCGCAAGCTGCTGCGGCGGCCGCGCACGTGGGTGAGCATCGCTCTTCTCGCGGCGCTGCCCTCGCTCGTCGCGGTGTTCCTGAAGATCAACGACGTCGCGCCGCGACCGGGCACCGGACCGGCGTTCCTGTCGGCGGTGCTGAGCAACGGCGCGCTGTTCCCCGCCGCCGCGCTCGCCATCGTGCTGCCGCTGTTCCTTCCGCTCGCGGTGGCCGTGGTCGCCGGCGACGCCGTTGCCGGGGAGGCCCAGGCCGGCACGCTGCGCTACCTGTTGCTGCGACCGGTGGGGCGCACCCGCCTGCTCGTCGCCAAGCTCGTCTCGATCATCGCGTACACGATGATCGCGGTGGTCGTCGTCTCGGTCGTCGCCTACGTCGTCGGCACCCGCCTGTTCGGCACCGCCCCGCTGCCCAGCGTGTCGGGGGGCGCTCCGCTGACGACGACCGAGGCCACCGTGCGCACGGTGCTGGCGGTGCTCTACGTCGGCTGGTCGATGCTCGGCGTCGCCGCTGTCGCGCTGCTGCTGTCGACGCTGACCGACTCGCCGCTCGCCGCCGCCCTCGGCGCGGTGGCGCTGCTGGTCACCTCGGGGGTGCTCGTCGGGCTCGAGGCGTCAGCGAGCGTGCAGCCCTACCTGCCGACCCGCTACTGGCTGGCCTTCGTCGACCTGTTCCGCAACCCGGTGCCGACCCGCGACCTGCTGCGCGGCACGGCGCTGCAAGGGGTGTACGTCCTCGTTTCGCTCACCGCGGCGTGGGCGAACCTCACGACCAAGGACATCACCAGCTGACCACGCGCGTGATCCTCCGTAGCATCTGTCGCCGGATCAAGGCCACTGCTGTGAATCGTTCTCAGATGCCGACGCAGACGGTCGGCGTCGGCGCGGTGATGCTCGGCGCGTCGAGGGCCTGCTCGACGATGCGGGTGACGGTCGGGTCGCGCGGCAGCTCGCCGTGGCCGACCTGCAGCCCGGGGCACACCTGCTGCAGCGCCACGTCGGTCGCGCCCGCGAGCCGGGCCGAGTCCGGTGGCGTGACCACCTCGTCCTGCTCGGTCCACAGCGACAGCCACTCGGGTCCGGCCGGGGTCTCGTCCCCCTTGTTCAGCTCGTCGAGCAGCGCATTGCCGGGCACCAGCTGCTGGCACGCGAGCGGGCACGCGCCCGGCGCGAGCACCGCGCCGAGGGCGGCGACCCCCGTGCCGTGGTGCGGCGCGCCGAGGGTGACGACGCGGCGCACCTGCGCGGCGTGGTCGCGCGCCCAGAGCCGGGTCACCACGCCGCCCGCGGAGTAGCCGACGACGTCCACCGAGGGTGCTCCACCGGCCAGCAGTCGCTGCGCGACCGCGTCGAGCGCGGCGGCAGCCTGGCGCAGGTCGCCGGTGCCGTCGCCGGGCAGGCGGACGACCTCGGCGGTGCGGCCCTTCGTGCGCAGGGCACCGGCCAGCACCTCGAGCGACGCGGTCGACCCGCCGTAGCCGGGCACCAGCAGGACCGGCCCGGGCCGTGCCTGGTCGGCCGCCTGGTTGGCCGGAGCATCGCTGCGCAGCAGCAGCGCGACGGCGCTCATCGCGAGGACGACCAGCACGACCAGCACGAGCCCCTGCCGCAGCAGTCTTCGGGACGGGCTCACGTGGGCAGGGTCGCGGGAGTCGCCGGCACCACCTGAGGCTAGTCGTGGCAGGCTCGTCGTGTGGATGCTGTGACGCAGGTACCGCCGCCCGTCAACGAGCCGATCCGGTCCTACGGGCCGGGCACGAAGGAGCGCGAGGCGCTGCAGGCCCGGCTGGCCGAGCTCGCGCCCGGCGGCGTCGAGCTGACCATGACGATCGACGGCGAGCAGCGCCGCGCCGGCGGCGCACAGATATCGGTCGCGCAGCCGCACCGGCACGAGGCGGTGCTGGGGACGACCGCCGAGGCGACGCCCGCAGACGTGCAGGGCGCGGTCGACGCGGCCCTGCGCGCCGCGCCGGGCTGGCGCGAGCTCAGCTTCGACGACCGGGCGGCGGTGCTGCTGCGCGCCGCCGACCTGCTGGCCGGCCCGTGGCGCGACACCCTCAACGCCGCGACCATGCTCGGTCAGAGCAAGACGGCCGTGCAGGCCGAGATCGACAGCGCCTGCGAGCTGATCGACTTCCTGCGCTTCAACGTCGCCTTTGGCCGGCAGGTGCTGACCGAGCAGCCGGTGAGCTCACCGGGGGTGTGGAACCGGCTCGACCACCGACCGCTCGAGGGCTTCGTGCTCGCGATCACGCCGTTCAACTTCACCGCCATCGCCGGCAACCTGCCGCTCGCGCCGGCGCTGATGGGCAACACGGTGGTCTGGAAGCCCTCGCCGACGCAGCAGCTCGCGGCGCACCACACCATGCGCCTGCTCGAGGCGGCCGGGCTGCCGCCGGGCGTGGTGAACATGGTCACCGGCCGTGGCGGAGCCGTCTCCGAGGTCGCGGTGCCGCACCCCGGGCTCGCCGGCATCCACTTCACCGGCTCGACCGCCACCTTCCAAGGCCTGTGGCGGGCCGTGGCGCAGGCGCTGCCCGGCTACCGCAGCTATCCGCGGCTGGTCGGGGAGACCGGCGGCAAGGACTTCGTGGTGGCCCACCGCTCGGCCGACCCGCTTGCGCTCGAGGTCGCCCTCGTACGCGGCGCTTTCGAGTATCAGGGCCAGAAGTGCAGCGCGGCCTCGCGGGCATACGTGCCGCGCTCGCTGTGGGAAGGCGGCCTGCGCGACGGCCTGGCCGACCGGGTGCGCTCGCTGTCCTACGGCGATGTCACCGACTTCACGCACTTCGGCGGCGCCGTGATCGACCGGCCCGCCTTTGACCGGCTGGCCAAGGTCGTGCGGGGCGCCGCCGACGACCCTGCCCTCGAGGTGCTCGCCGGCGGCGGCGCCGACGACAGCGTGGGCTACTTCGTCGAACCGACAGTGCTGGTGTGCGACGACCCCGGGCACGAGGTGTTCGCCCGCGAGTACTTCGGGCCCGTCCTCGCGGTGCACGTCTACGACGACGGCGACTGGTCCACGGTGCTCGAGACCGTCGACCGTACGACCCCGTACGCCCTGACGGGCGCGGTGTTCGCCGACGACCCGGTGGCCGTGGCTGAGGCGAGCGCCGCGCTGCGCTTCACCGCAGGCAACTTCTACGTCAACGACAAGCCGACCGGCGCCGTCGTCGGCCAGCAGCCGTTCGGCGGTGCCCGCCAGAGCGGTACCAACGACAAGGCGGGGTCGGTGCTGAACCTGCTGCGCTGGACCTCCCCGCGCACGATCAAGACGACGTCGGTGCCGGCGAACGACCACCGCTACCCGCACATGGGGTGACGCGCACGCACCGCACCTAGGGGTGCGGTGGCTCAGCCGTCCTTCTTGTCCTGCAGCTCGTCGATCTTCATGGACGCCTCGGCCTTGGTGAGGTCGGTCGTGTCGACCTCCTCGCCCGCCTGCTGCGCCAGCGTCGAGAGATAGCTCTGCTGCGGACCGGTGACGGGCTCATCGCCCGTCGCCCACTGCGACGGGTCTTTCTCGGCGTTCTTGGTCACGGCGTCGTTGTCGGCCACGGGGGCTCCTTGCGAGTCGTAGGGTCACGGTGGATCGAACCTGCGTTCGACACAGTACCCGGGCCGGCCGCGCCTACGCCTGCTCGTCCGCCGCGACCTGCAGCGGCACCACCGCGCCGTCGCGCACCAGCAGGCCCCGGCCGGGCAGTGCCGCGGCGGGACCGGTGAGCAGCGCCGGCAGCCGGGTGGAAACCAGCTCGCCGTCGGCCGGTGCAGACGGGCACAGCAGCAGCCCGGACCGGCTGCGGCGCAGCTCCATCGGCAGGCCGCGAAAGGCAGCGAGCAGGTCGGCGGTGCTGCCGGCCGCGAGCAGCGGGGGCCCGTCGTCCCGGGCCCGGGCGAGCGCCGCCTCCAGCACCGGTGCGACGGGGGCATCGAGCAGCAGATGCACGTCGTCGACCACGATCGCGTCGGCGCCTGCGAGCGCCCGCTCGAGCCCGGCCGCATCGGTCGGGTCGCGCAGGCACGCGGCGAGCCCGCAGAGGCCGCGCAGCGGCGAGCGACGGGGCGCCAGCGCCACGACGTGTCGGCCCTGCACCAGCAGGGCGAGGGCGAGGGTGCCGAGCGCGGTGCTGCGCCCGGAGCCTGCCGGACCGGCGACGAGCAGCCCCGGCCGCCAGTCGTCGAGCTGCAGCCGGATCGGTGCGAGCGCGTCGCCACCCACGCCGAGGACGAGCGCGCCGTCCGGCTCCACGCGATCGGCCCGGCGTACGTGCGCCGGCATCGCCTCGATGCGCACCGGACCGTCGCGGCGGGGCCTGCTGGCGAGATCGGGCGGGCGCTTGCTGCCGGGCGGCTCCAGGTCGGTCGGCACGGCGACCTGTACCTGCAGCGGGGCGCCGGTCAGCGTCCAGCCGCGTCCGGGCGGCAGCTGGTCGGGCACGAGCCGGGCGGCCAGGCCCGCCGCCGCGTAGTCGCCGCGGTCGGCCAGCCGCAGCAGCACCCGCTCGTCGATCATTGAGGCCAGCCTGGTGACGAGCGCGGTGCGGTCGCTGGTGATCACCAGGTGCAGGCCCACGGCCGGCCCGTCCTGCAGCAGCCGGTGGACCGTGTCGACGAGGCGCCCGGCGTCGAGGTCCTGGAAGGCGGCGAGGAAGGCCTCCCAACGGTCGAGGACCAGGACCAGGTGGGGCAGCCGGTCGTCGGGTGCGGCGGCGGCGCGCTGCGCCGGCAGGCTGTCGTGACCTCGGGCGCCGAGCAGGGCCTGCCGGCGCGCGAGCTCGCGCGACAGCCAGCCGAGCAGTCGCTCGGTGCGAGCCGGGTCGCTGCGCGGTACGACCGCGCCGGCGTGCGGCAGCGCGGCCAGGCTGGTGAGCGCCCCGCCGAGATCGAGCACGTACAGGTGCACGTGGGCGACCGGCATCCGCGCGATCGCGGCCGCCAGGGACCGCACCAGCGTGCTGCGACCCGAACGGGGCGCGCCGACGACGAGCAGGTGCGCGGTGCGGTCGAGGTCGAGCGCGAGCGGTCGCCGCGCCTGCTCGTGCGGCACGTCGACCAGGCCGTAGACGAGCGGCGCGAGCGCCCCCGGGCCCGGCGTCGACGGCGCGAGGGTCGGCAGCGCGTCGGTGCCGAGCTGCTCGGGCAGCGGCGGGAGCCACGGCGAGGTCGTCCGTGGGACGTCGAGCCGCTGGGCTGCCTCGCGGCACGCGCGCACCACGAGCTCAAGGTCGGTCGCGCCGCCCGCGGTCGCCGGTTCGGCGGCGCGCGGCGGGCGGGCCACCCACGGGCCGGTGCAGGCCGCCGACGCGGGCGGCCTGGAAGGCCACGAGCGAGGACGGCCCGGTGCGCAGGTAGCCGCGGCCCGGCGTGGCACGGGCGATACCCGCCGCGACGGGACTGTCGAGCACGTCGCGCGACTCCTCGTCGCTGGTGACGGCCAGGCACAACCGCAGCGCGGTGTTGGCGCGGATGTCGGCCGACACCCGCCCCTGCGGCCGCTGGGTGGCCAGCACCAGGTGCACCCCGAGCGAGCGGCCCCGCATGGCGATGTCGACCAGTCCGGTGACGAAGTCGGGGACGTCTTCGACCAGCGCGGCGAACTCGTCGACGACCAGGACGAGCCGGGGCAGCACCGCGTCGCCTGTGCGGGAGACGACGCGGCGGTGCGCCTCGAGGTCCTTGGCGCCCGCTGCCGCCAGCAGGCGCTCGCGCCGGCTCAGCTCGGCGCCGAGCGAGTGCAGGGCCCGCTCGACCAGCGGTCCGTCGAGATCGGTGACCAGGCCGACCGTGTGCGGGAACCCGGCGCACGGGCCGAACGCCGCCCCGCCCTTGTAGTCGACGAGCACGAGCTGCAGCTCGTCGGGGCGGTTGGCGAGCGCCAGCGAGGCGAGCAGCGTCTGCAGCAGCTCGCTCTTGCCCGAGCCGGTGGTGCCGGCGACCAGGGCGTGCGGCCCATCGGCGGCAAGGTCGACCACCAGGGCGCCGTCGGCCCTGCGGCCCAGCGGGACGAGCGTCGAGCGCGGGCTCTTCTGCCAGCGCTCGACGAGGAGCCCGGCGTCCCGGGGCTCACCGGTCAGCGGGAGGCCGACCAGCTCGGTCCACCGGACCGCCTGTGGCAGGCCGTGCTCGCTGCCGCGCTCGCGGCTGGCGTCGCGCAGCGGCGCGAGCGCCCGCGCCGCCCGTTCGGCCCGCGCCCGCGACAGCTGGTCGGGCAGCACGGCGTCGAGCGGCTCGCTGTTCCGCGCATGCACCCGCAGGCGTGCGGGACCCGCCCCGACACACGGTTCGGCGACCGCCCGGCACTCCGGCGGAAGCGCCACGCCGCTCTCGAGGCAGATCGCCTGCACGCCGTGCGCCGGCCCGTCGGCGAGCAGCCGGGCGAGCCCGGGCACCGAGCGCAGCGCCGCCGCCCCGTCGACGACGAGCAGCACCGACGGGCCGGCGGGGCTCCCTGCAGGGCTTCCGGCAGGGTCGCGGGCGCGCTCGTCGACCGTCGCGCACAGCTCGGCGACGCGCCGACCGGCCTGCGCCGCACCGAGGCCGAGCAGGACGGCGCAGTCGTGCCGGCCGTCGGCGCGGCTGTGCGGCAGCCAACGGACCCAGTCCCACCCCTCGCTCGCGTCGCCCGCCGCCGCGCTCACCACGACGACGCGCAGGTCGCGGGGGCTGTGCAGCGCTGCGGCCTGCACCACGAGAGCGCGCGCGAGACCACGTGCGGTGGGGCCGCGTATGCCGAGCACCCCGACCTCAGCCAGGGGGACCACGACCGGGCAGTTGTGGGCGGTGGTCGACAGGTCGGCGAGATCGCCGTCGACATCGAGGTCGGCCGGCTGGTGGGCGAGGCCGAGCCGCAGCGCGAGCGCGTCGGCGTCGTCGCGCCGGCGCTCCCACAGCCGCGGGCCGGGCCCGGCGGCGGTGAGCAGCACCGCAGCTGGGTCGGGCCAGCGCTCGCGCCGGACGCGCTCGTCGTCGGCGATCGCCCGGGCCAGCGCCTGCTCGGCTGCGGCCCGTTCGGTGCGGTAGGCCGCGGCCTCCCCGCGCCGCCGGCGTCGCCCGCTGCGCCGGTCGCCGACCACCTGACCGACGACGAGCAGCGGCGAGAGCAGGGTGAGCAGCAGGAACACCAGGCTCCCGGTGATACGCCACATGGCCACGCCGAGCACGAGCGGCGCGAGGACCGACAGCCACGGCAAGCGGGCCCGCTCGACCGCCTCGGGCGGGAACGGCACGACCAGGCGCGGCCGGGTGGGCGCGGTCTGTACCCGCGGCGGTCGCGCATGGGCCAGGCCGCCGTCGCCGGTGGGCGTGGTCGGGACCGGCGCCGGCTCGGGCGGCGTCAGCGCCAACGTGGAGGACCCGACGCGCAGCAGCGCGTGCGCCGGCAGCTCGGCGTCTTCTGTGGCGACCAGCCGGCCGTCGAGCGCGGTGCCGTTGGTCGAGCCGAGGTCGCGGACGAACGCGCCCCGCGGGGCGGGCATCACCCGGCAGTGCCGACGGCTGAGGTCGTCGTCGTGCAGCACCAGGTCGCACGTCGGGTCGCGTCCGATGACCAGGCCGGCCTCGGGCAGCTCGTGCGTCGCCCCCGCGTCGGGCCCGCCGACCACGCGCAGGCACCAGCCGGGTGCCGGTGCCGGTGCCGCCGCCGCCGCCGCGGGTGGCGGCGCTGCCCGCGCCGCGACCTCGACGACGGCGCCGTGCACGAGCGGCCACGACCCGAGCAGCGTCTGCTCGGGCACCGGTGCGCCGGCCACGAGCAGGCGGCCGGTTGCGCCGGCGGACACCACCCTGGCGCGCAGCGCGTCGGACACCGCAGCGAGCCGGGTCCCGGTGGCAGCGTGCACGACGACGTCGGCGCGCGCGCCCGTCACCGCGTCGACCAGTCCCAGCCCCAGCTCCACGCCCGCCTCCTGCCTCGGTGGGCTGAGGTCTACCGCGCGCCGCCGACAGTCCGCCGGCGTCGTCCACAGGCGAGCGCCGGAGCCCGCAACGGGACTGTCCGGGGCATGGCGTAGACAGGGCATCCGACGACGACGGCGGAAGGCGAGCGATGGCCGACCAGGCGCAGGACCTGCCCGTGTGGGCAGCGCTGCGGAAGCACCACGACGAGCTCGCCGATACCGGCCTGCGGCAGCTGTTCGACGCCGACCCCGATCGGGCGCGCTCGCTCACCGTCGAGCACGACGGCCTGCTCGTCGACCTGTCCAAGAACCTGCTCACGACCCGCACGCTCGAGCTGCTCGTCGCCGTCGCCGCGGCAGCCGGCGTGCCGCAGCGGCGCGACGCGATGTTCGCCGGGGAGCGCATCAATACCACCGAGGACCGGCCGGTGCTGCACGTCGCCCTGCGCGCCGCTCGCGGGACGCGCATCGAGGTCGACGGCGCGGACGTCGTCGGGCCGGTGCACGAGGTGCTCGACCGCATGGGCGGGTTCGCCGACAGCGTGCGCTCGGGGCAGTGGAAGGGCCACACCGGCAAGCGCATCCGCAACGTCGTCAACATCGGCATCGGGGGGTCCGACCTGGGTCCCGCGATGGCCGCCCAGGCGCTCGTCGCCTACAGCGAGCGCGACCTGCACCTGGCCTTCGTGTCGAACGTCGACGGCGCCGACATCGACGAGGCACTGCGCGGCCTGGACCCGCAGGAGACGCTGTTCATCGTCTGCTCCAAGACCTTCACCACCCTCGAGACGCTGACCAACGCCCGCACCGCGCGCGACTGGCTGCTGTCCGCGCTCGGCGACGCCTCCGCCACCGCCAAGCACTTCGTGGCCGTGTCGACCAACGCGGGCGAGGTCGAGGCGTTCGGCATCGACAGCGCGAACATGTTCGGCTTCTGGGACTGGGTCGGTGGCCGCTACTCCTTCGACGCCGCCGTCGGACTCTCGCTCATGGTGGCGATCGGCCCCGAGCAGTTCGGCGAGATGCTGGCCGGGTTCCGCTCGGTCGACGAGCACTTCGCGTCCGCGCCGCTCGAGCGCAACCTGCCGGTGCTCCTCGGTCTGGTCGAGATCTGGTACCGCGACTTCTGGGGCGCCCAGACCCAGGCCGTGCTGCCCTACAGCCAGTACCTCGCCCGCTTCCCGGCCTACCTGCAGCAGCTCGAGATGGAGAGCAACGGCAAGCGCGTCGACCGCGAGGGCCGTGCGGTGCAGGTCGACACCGGCGCGATCGTGTGGGGCGAGCCGGGCACCAACGGTCAGCACGCCTTCTACCAGCTGATCCACCAGGGCACCACGATGATCCCCTGCGACTTCCTCGGCTTCTTGGAACCGGTGCCCGCCAGCACGTCCGGTGTCGACGTCGCCCACCACCACGCACTGCTCATGGCCAACCTGTTCGCTCAGACCGAGGCGCTGGCCTTCGGCAAGACCCGGCAGGAGGTCCAGGACGACGGCGTCGCGGCCGATCTCGCACCGCACCGCACCTTCGCCGGTGACCGGCCGACCACGACGATCCTCGGCCGCCGGCTCACCCCGTACTCACTGGGCCAGCTTGTCGCGCTCTACGAGCACAAGGTCTTCACCCAGGGCGCCGTCTGGGGCATCAACAGCTTCGACCAGTGGGGCGTCGAGCTCGGCAAGGTGCTCGGCACCCGCATCGCCGACGAGCTGATGGCGGGCGACGAGCCCGACCTGACGCACGACGGCTCGACCAACGCGATGATCGAAAGGTTCCGGTCGGCACAAGGTTGACGAGCAGTCAGCGGGTGCGTCCCCGCCCGCTGGTTCCTCCCCTGCCCGCCGGGGTGCTGTCGGCTCCTGCCGGCCCCTCAGAGCCACCTCCCCACGACGAACCCCGGTGGCCACGGGTCCAGGCGGAATACGAGCGCAGTGAGCCGCTGCCCGGCCGGCGCAACCACGGCCAGGGGTGGAGCGCCGCGACGTCGAGCTCGGCGCTGCGGCGCCGGAACCCGGGCACCGGGGCGTAGGTCACCGCGAGCGGTCGGCCGGCCAGCTCGACGACCGGGTCGCCGAGGAGCACCTGAGTGTCGAGCTCGGCGAGGGCCTGCGCGAGGAAGACCAGGCGCTTGCCGGACAGCCGCAGCCGGGCGAGCAGCGGTTCGTCGAAGACGAACACCCGGGGCAGCTCGGGCTGGGCGCGAAGGGCCGGGTCGCTGCGGCCGAGCGACTCGGCGGTGAGCCACACCAGCTCGGGCTCGCCCGTATGCACCGGTGCGCTCGGCCCCGCGTCGGTGGGGCCGCCGGCCAGCGAGGCCGGCGGCGCGACCCGCGGCCCAGCTGTGCTGTCGGGCCAGTCCTGCACCGGGCAAGACCGGCTCAGCGGGCAGTCGCGGCACAGCGACGGCGCCCGCTTCTCGACCTGCCAGCGCGAGAACCCGTACGGCTTGGCCGATCCGGCGCCGGTCGTCCACTGCCAGCCGAGCCGGTTCGCCGCCCGTGAGCCGTCGAGCAGGTGGCGGTAGAAGTGATCTTCACCGGCGCGCCAGTCGCGCCGCCCGCGCACGGTCCACTGCGAAGCCAGCCACATGCGGGTCTGGTTCACCAGCCAGCCGTCGGTGTGCAGCTCGTCGAGCACCGCGTCCATGCACGCCATCTCGCGGTCCCACGGGTCGGCCGTCCCGTCGCTCGGCGGTGCGGTGCGCAGCGGGCGGGCGAGGTCGGGGCCGAGCCGGGCGTACAGGTGCCGGGCGTACTCCTGCCACAGCAGCTCGTCCCGGTACTTCGTGCGGTCGGCCGCCGGCGCTTCCTCGGCGGCATCCCAGACCTGGGGCAGGGTCAGCAGGCCGTGCCGGATGTACGGCGAGAGTCGCGAAGCCCCCCGCGAGGCCTGCGGGAAGACCTGGCTGCGGCGCCGGGCGTAGCCGGTGAGGTCGAGACTCGCCAGCGCGCTGTCGGCCGCCCGCTGACCGCCGGGGATGCGCGAGGCGCGCGGCTCGTCGCCAGACAGGTGTCCGAGGTGTTCGCGCACCCAGCCGACCGCCGCCTCGCCAGGAGGGACGGGCGGCAGGATCGGCACCCGGTCATCGTGCGGGCGCGCAAGGGCAGGCGCGACCCGGGCGGGCCCTGCGCTAGGAGCGCAGGGGATCGACCCAACGGATCTCGGGGAACCGGGCGAAGTCCGAGTCCGTCGACCAGACACCGATCCCGTGCTCTACGGCCAGTGCCGCCAGGGTGGCGTCGGGGACGAGGGGCCCGGTCACCCGGTGCCGGCGGAGCAGGTCACCCAGCACGTCTGCGTACCCTGGGCCCTGCGTCGGCACCCAGGACGCCGGTGCGGCGAGCCACTGCTGCACCTGGTCCCACGCCTGATCGGTGGTCAAGGGTTTGGGGTACACCCGTGCGTTCGTCGACAGCCGCAAGAACGCATGCAGGCAGTGCCACGGCAGTGCCACTCGTGCCGGGCCGTTCAAGACGTTGGTGAGCCATGTGCTCGCCTGTCGCCATCTGACGTCGTCGGCGTTGGTGGCATACAGCAGCAGGTTTGCGTCGACGATCACCGTCGGGAGTCGCCCTCGGCAAGATCGATCGCCGCAGCGATGTCGTCGACCGCGATGAGAGGCACACCCATGCGGTGATCCCGCGGCACGAAGGCCGGTGCGGCGGTCGGGGTGGTGAGCCCTCGGCGCACGAGCTCGTTGACGGCGTCGCTGACACCGGCGCTACGCTCGCGACGGACCGTTTCCACGGCAGCAGCGACGTCCGGGGCCAGCGTCACTGTCGTTCGCATGGTGGAAGAATAACATGAAGATGCTCCAAATCAAGCATCACGATGCTACGTGTTGCCACCACCGATGAGGGCCAGCTCGCCGGTGAGTCGCACGTCTGAGCGTGTCGCGGGCTCGTGGTGAGGCGGTTGATCTTCTGCTGCAAGATCGGCTGTGTGGAGCTGGCTGTCGCCGTGAGAGGCCTTCGTACTCACACAGTCGATCCAAGCGCCACGTTGGTCGAGCGCCCGAGCCCCCGAGGCGCCGCATGTCGACTTCGCCATCCCCTACCTGCGCGAGGCTCGTGAGCGTGGCACCTTGCGCCGGGACACACCATCGCTGACCGAGACTTACGGCTCGCCCGTACCGCTGGCATCGAAGCCCTATAGGCGGGGTGCCGGTGGCAAGGCGCGATCTCCTTGCCGAGGGCCTCAGCTATGCCTCGGCGCGCGCCGAGCTGGCGTTCACGGCGCCGCACATGGGCTCCCACATCACAAGGCGGCACAGCGACGACTGAGTGCGCCACCGATTCACCCCACGTCGGTGCGCCTGATCCGCCAGGCGCCGACGAGCAGCGGCAGCACGAGCCACAGGGCCAGCGACGCGCCGACGCGGGCCCACTGGTTCGCGTCGAGCTCTTCGACGAGCAGCGGCGCCAGCGTCCGGGACTGGTCCAGCCAGCCCGCCAAGCCGGACAGCGCCGTGATCGAGCCGAGTGCATTCCAGGCGATCGGCAGCAGGAAGAACAGCGCGATGGCGGGGGGGGTGGTGCGCAGCGCCGCCCCAAAGGCGACGCCGGTGACCACCGCGGTCACGACGGAGAACCAGGCCTGGCCGAGCAGCACGGCCGACGGCGACCAGGTGCCGTCCGCGCCCGTCCCGGCGACAGCGGTGACGACCACGCCGCAGGCCAGGCAGACCGGGAACGCCACGGCCGACAGCGCGAGCGCGGCAAGCAGCTTGGCCACCAGCACCCGGCCGCGCTGGGGAACCAGCGCGAAAGTGATCATCGCTGTGCGCTGCGACCACTCCGAGGTGACCAGCAGGACGCCCACGACGGGCATCAGCAGCCCGGCCGGCAGCGTAGCGAGGCCGAGCAGCCGGACCAGCGTGCGCTCCTGCTCGGGCAGTACCGCCCCGGCGATCGCCGTGACGACGGCGGTGAGCAGCGCCGTCCCGAGCAGCACCCAGAAACCGGCCCGGGTGTCCACCATCTTGCGCAGCTCGACGACGGTCAACCGCCCGAGGCGGGGCCGGACGTCCGCGGGACGTGCACGCTGCTCGACCGGGGTGAGCGTCGCGGCGGTCATCGGCCGGCTCCGACGAGGGGACCGTGCTCGGTGAGCGTCGCGAACAGCTGCTCGAGACCAGCCCCGTCGCTGGTGCTCAGGTGCGTCACGGCGACGCCGGCCCGCAGCAGCGCGGCGCCGACCTGCTCGGCCGACGCGTCGACGAGGCGCCCACCGGCGGAGCCCTCGGTGCTGACCAGGCCCGCTCCGCACAGGGCAGCGGCCAGCGCCGCCTCATCGCGGGCCCGCACCAACGTCGCGCTGCCGGCGAGCAGCTCCTCGCGGCGGCCGGCTGCGGCGATGCGTCCGTCGCCGATGATGACCAGCCGGTCGGCGACCGCCTCGACCTCGTGCAGCAGGTGCGAGGACAGCAGCACCGTCCCTCCGCTTTCGACGAACTCGCGCAGCAGCGCGCGCATCCAGCGCATGCCCGCCGGGTCCAGGCCGTTCGCCGGCTCGTCCAGGATCAGCAGCTCGGGCTCGCCGAGCAGCGCGTGGGCCAGCCCGAGCCGTTGTCGCATGCCGAGCGAGTAGTCGCGCACCCGCTTTCCGGCCGCGTCGTCGTCGAGCCCGACCTGCGCGAGCAGCGCGTCCACCCGCTCCGTGGGCACGCCGAGGACCTGCGCGGACACCAGCAGTGCCTCCCGGCCGCGCCGGCCGGCGTGCTGGGCGCTCGCGTCGAGCAGCACGCCGACACGCCGGCCCGGGTTCGGCAGCGAGCGGTAGGCGCCACCGAGCACCTGCACCGATCCGCCGTCCGGCTGCAGCAGACCGGTGAGCAGGCGCATGGTGGTCGTCTTGCCGGCTCCGTTGAGGCCGAGAAAGCCGGTGACGGTGCCGCGGGGGCAGCCGAAGTTCACCCCGTCGAGCACCGGGCGGCCGCCGAGGTACTTCGTCACGTCGTCGAGCCGGATCACGTCGTCGGGTTGCGTCATGCCGCGATCGTGGCGCAGGCACGGCTGGGCCGGCCACCGCCAAGAGGCTGCACCGGTACCGACTTCGGTAGGGGGCGCAGCAGCGGTCCGTCCGCCTACGTTCGCCCGTCATGAGCGGCGACGAGCGGGCGAGCGATGGCGACAGACAGCACGCGATCGACCGCCTCGCGCGCGGCCTCGCCGAGGGGCGCCTCGACCTGCAGGAGTACGAGCAGCGGGTCGACGTCGCCCTGCACGCGCGCACGGCGTATGAGCTATCTCCCCTCACCGCCGACCTGCAGTCCGTCCGGCCTACCCTTCGGCGGTCATGAGCGGGCGGTGGAGCGAGGCGCTGCTGCCCGGCGGGCTGCGCGAGAGCCCGGGCGCCCGTCCCTCGCTGCGCGACCGGGTCGTCGACGTCGGGGTCGTCGTGCTGGCGGTGCTGATCGGGCTGATCACGCTGGTCGACACCTGGGACGCGCACGGGACCGCCCTGCTCGCGCTCGACCTCAGCCTCGGCGTCGTCTCGATCGGGCTGCTCGCCTGGCGACGGAGCCGACCCGACATCGTCGGCGTGCTCGTCGTCGCGACCGCGACCTGCTCGGCGCTGGCCTCGGGCGCCGGCTTCGTGGGGCTGTTCAACGTGGCGTTGCGCGGGAGCGCGCGAGCGCTCGGGGCGGCGGTCGGGCTCAGCGTCGTCAACGTCGTGGTGTTCCCGCTGCTCTACCCGCAGTACGACAGCTACCTGGCCAACCTCCTGCTGGGCGCGCTGTTCATGGCCGTGGTCATCGGCTGGGGGCTGTTCAGCCGGGCCCGGCGCGAGCAGGTGCTGTCGCTGCAGGCGCGCGCCGCCCAGCTCGAGACCGAGCAGCAGCTGCGCGAGGACCGGGCGCGCGAGATCGAGCGCCGGCGGATCGCGCACGAGATGCACGACGTACTGGCTCACCGCATCTCGCTGCTGTCGGTGCACGCGGGCGCGCTCGAGTACCACCCCGACGCGCCGCCCGAGCAGGTCGCCGCCTCGGCCGGGGTCATCCGGGCCAGCGCGCGCACCGCCCTCGTCGAGCTGCGCGAGGTGCTCGGCGTCCTGCGCGGGGACGACGGCCGCGACGAGCCGCCGCAACCGACGCTCGCGCAGCTGCCCCGGCTGGTCGAGGAGTCGCAGGCAGCCGGCATGCAGGTCCACTGCCGGTTCGACCTCCCGACGCACGACGTCCCGGCGGCCGTGGGACGCACCGCCTACCGCCTCGTGCAAGAAGGGCTGACGAACGCCCGCAAGCACGCAGCCGGCTCGGTGGTGGAGGTCAGTGCCGGGTGCCTGGACGCGACGACGCTCGTCGTCGAGGTCGTCACGCGCGGTGCGAGCCCGGGCGGGCCGGCGGCGCTGCCCGGGGCCGGTGCCGGCCTCGTGGGGCTGCGCGAGCGGGTCACGCTGGCCGGCGGCGAGCTGGAGCACCTCGTCGGCCCGCGCGGCGAGTTCGTGCTGCGGGCCCGCTTGCCGTGCTCACCATGAGCTCACCATGAACGCGCCATGACGATCCGGGTGCTGCTCGTCGACGACGACCCGCTCGTGCGCAGCGGGCTACGGCTGCTGCTCGCCGGAGCCGGCAGCGTCGAGGTCGTCGGGGAAGCGGCGGACGGCGCCGAGGTTCCGGATCGGGTCGCGGCGCACTGGCCCGACGTCGTGCTGATGGACCTGCGCATGCCGCGCGTCGACGGTGTGACCGCCACCCGGCTGCTGCGCGCGCGACCGCAGGCACCGCGGGTGGTCGTGCTGACCACCTTCGACGCCGACCAGGACGTGCTGTCGGCGCTGCGGGCCGGCGCCGCAGGGTTCCTGCTCAAGGACACGCCGCCGGCCGATATCGTCCGGGCGATCGAGCTGGTGCACGCCGGTGAGGCGATGCTGTCGCCCGCCGTGACCCGCCGGCTCATCGCGCTGACCTCGGCCCTCGACGAGCAGACCGACCGGCGCGCGCGGGCTGGTCGGCGCTTGGCGGTATTGAGCCCCCGCGAGCGCGACGTCGCAGGCCTGCTCGGCGCCGGCCGCTCGAACGCCCAGATCGCGGGCGAGCTCTACCTGAGCGTGCCGACGGTCAAGGCGCACGTCTCGCAGCTGCTCGGCAAGCTCGAGGTCGAGAACCGCATCCAGGTGGCGTTGCTCGTCCAGGAGGCGGCAGAGCCGTGAGCTACCCCTCGCCTGGCGGCAGCGAGGCGCCGAGCGGGGTGTCGATGCCCACCGGCCCGATCTTCATCGAGCCGCCGGGGTTGCCGAGCGGAGCCGGCTGGCCGGGCAGCGGCTCGGCGAAGAAAGCTGCGTTGTCGGCCACGTGCGCGGGCTCGGCGTCCTTGCTGATGGCGATGGCCGAGACCGGGCAGACCGGTTCGCAGGCCCCGCAGTCGATGCACTCGCGCGGGTTGATGTAGCTCTTGCGGTCACCCTCGTAGATGCAGTCGACCGGGCACTCCTCGACGCAGGTCAGGTCGAGCACGTCGGCGCAGTCGGCGCCGATCACGTAGGCCATGCGGGTCTCCAGGGTCGGGGGCGGGTCACGCGGGTGGGCTGTCGCTCGAGTGCCCCGGCTCGAGCTCGGCGTCCGGGTCGAGGTGGATCGCGGCATTGTTGACCGCGGTCGCGGCCTCCCCGAAGCCGACGGCGATCAGCCGCACCTTGCCGGGGTAGTCGGTGATGTCGCCCGCGGCGTACACGCCCGGCACGGCGGTCGCCATCCGGCTGTCGACGGCCAGGCGCCGGTCGAGGATCGTGAGCCCCCAGCGCTCGAGCGGCCCGAGGTCGGCGAGGAACCCGAGCGCCGCGATCACCGAGGTGGCGCTCACCTGCGTCTCGCCGCCCTTCTTGTGCCGCAGCACGGCCTTCTCGACCCGTTCTCCGCCGGTCAGCTCGGCGACCTGAGTGTCGGTGTGCAGGGTGACGCCGCTGGCCTTGAGCTGCTCGACGCTCGCGGCGTGCGCCCGGAACGCGGACCGTCGGTGCACGAGCGTCACCGACCGCGCGAGCGGCTCGAGCGCCAGTGCCCAGTCGACGGCGCTGTCGCCTCCGCCGACGATCAGCACGTCGTGGCCGGCGTGGTCGGCGAGCTCGCGCACGGTGAAGGTGAGCCCGCGCCCTTCCCACTGCCCGCACCCGGGCATCGGCCGCGGGGTGAACGTGCCGATGCCGCCGGTGACGATGACCGCGCGGCAGCGCACCACGGCGCCGGTCGAGGTGGTGACGACGAGCGCGTCGCCGTCGCGCGCGAGCTCGTCGGCGCGCTGGCCGAGCAGATAGGTGGGGGAGAAGCGCGCGGCCTGCTCGACGAGCAGCGCCACGAGGTCGCGTCCCTTGACGGCCGGCATGCCGGCGACGTCGAAGATGAGCTTCTCCGGGTACAGCGCGCTGACCTGCCCACCCGGGTCGGGCAGGCTGTCGACGATCGCGCACGACAGGGCGCGCAGGCCGGCGTAGTAGGCGGCGAACAGCCCGGTAGGGCCCGCGCCGACGACCAGGACGTCGACGGTGACGACCTGTCCGTCGGCGGCTTCGGCGCCGCGGTCGAGGGTGCTGGTCATGCCAGCCCCGCGGTCGCGACCGGCGCGGGTGCCTGCGGTCCGGCGCCGGGCGCAAGACCCTGCGCCACCGCGAGACCGAGCAGATCGCCGGTGAAGTCGCACGACCAGCCGGTCCAGGCGTCGCGCAGCAGCTTCTCGGCGCCGCCGCCGCGGGTGACGCCGGTGGCGCCGAGAACCTGCACGCAGCGCTGCGCGTTCGCGATGGCCGTCTCGACGGCCCGCAGCTTGGCGCCGGGCACCAGCACCGGCAGCTGGTCGAGGTCGAGCGTGTCGACACCGCGGGCCGCCTCGTGCACGAGCAGCCGGGTGGCGTCGAGGTCCAGGCGCATCTGCGTCAGACGCAGGGCGACGGCCTGGTGCGCCCCGATCGGCTGTCCCCAGCTGCGCCGCTCCTGCGACCAGGCGAGCGCCAGCTCGTAGGCGGCGCGGGCCAGACCGACGAAGACCGCTGCCAGACCGACGGCCATCCCGGGGGTCGTGGTCTGCATGAGCATCAGCCCCTGGCCGGAGCGGCCGATCCGATCGGTCTCCTCGACGCGTACCCCGTCCAGGTGCAGCGGGGCGTGAAAGGCGCTGCGCAGCCCGAGCATCGACGTGCGCGGCCCGACGGTGAGGCCTGGCGCGTCGGCCTCGACCCAAAAGGCGCTGGTGGTGCGGTTCGCCGGTCCTCGCTCGCCGGTGCGGGCGAACACCAGGTAGGCGCCGGCGAACCCGGCGTTGGTGACCCAGCCGGCCTTTTCGCCGTGCAGCCGGACGGCGTCACCATCCGGGACCGCATGGGTGCGGGGCCCGTGGCGCTCGTCACCGGTCGGGTCGAACAGGTCGCTGCCGGCGACGTCGGGCTCGTTGAGCGCGCCGGCCAGCACGAGCGGCTCGTCGGCCACCAGGCGTGGCAGCCACCGGCCGAGCTGCTCCGCGGTGCCAGCAGCGAGCAGCATCGAGGGCACGCTCATCGTCAATGAGAGAGCGCTCGCCACGCCCGCGTCGACCGCCCCGAGCTCCTCCTGCACGAGGCAGCTGTCCAGGCAGCTGCGTCCCGCGCCGCCGTGCTCCTCGGGCAGCAGCAGCCCCGGCAGCCCGACCTGGGCGGCCGAGCGCAGCAGCGCCCGGAACGTCGCGACGGACAGGTGCCCGTCGTCCTCGCGATCGGCCCGCTCGACGAGCGGGGCGATCTCACGCGCGGCGAAGTCGGCGGTGGTGCGCACCAGCATGCGCTGCTCCTCGCTCGTCCAGACGGGGCCGGCGGCGGGCTGGGTGCGGGTCACGGCTGCTCCTGAGGGTCGAGGGCGCTGCGATCGGGGCCGCTCGAATCGGAGCCGGCACATGCCGGGAACAGGTGCGCGACCCCGCCGCGCGGGTCGGGCCGCCCGGCCGGACGCACGGCGGGGCGGGCGAGAGCCCGGGTGACTGCGCCTGCGGTCTGCCGCACGACTGTCGACAGCCGGGACACGTGCACCCGGCTGGTCGGCGCGGTCACCGACAGCGCCCCGGCGAGCACACCGGACGGGCCGAAGATCGGGGCGGCCACACTGCTGTGACCCAGCCGGGTCTCCTCGTGCTCGACGGCGAACCCGTTGACCACGACCGCGGCGAGCTGGTTCTGGAGCAGGTGCGCCGAGGTGATCGTGCGCGGGGTGCGGCGGGACAGCGGCCGGGCGAGCGCCGCCTCGCGCAGGCTGGGCGCGCCGAAGGCGAGCAGCGCCTTGCCGGTGGCGGTGCAGTGCAGCGGCATCCGCCCCGCGATGCGGGAGGGTCGGCCGACCTGCCGGTAGCCGCTGATCTTCTCGATGTAGACGACCTCGAAGCCGTCGAGCACCGCGCAGTGCACCGTCTCGCGGGTGGCGACGAACAGCTCTTCGAGGTGCGGCAGGGCGGCGTCGCGCAGCACCCGCTGCCGGGGTACGCGCTGGCCCATCTCGAACAGGGCGAGACCGAGCCGGTAGCCGGCCGGGTCACGCTCGACGAGCCCCCAGCCGACGAGCTCCTGGCACAGCCGGTGCACGGTCGGCTTGGCGAGCCCGGTGCGCCGCACGATCTCGGCCAGCGACAGGCCGGTGTCGTCGATGGCAAAGGCGTCGAGCAGCAGCCGCACCTTGCCGAGCACCGACCGCTCGTCCGGCCCGGCAGCCGCGAGCCGGGCCGGCAGGTCGGTGGCTGCGCTCACGCGGGGTGCTCGCGCAGGAACCCCAGCGACAACGGGTCGTAGCGCGCGGCCTGCTCGTGCTGCGGCCAGTGCCCGCACCGCTCGAACAGCTCCAGGCGGGCACCGTCGATGGCCGCGGCAAGCTCGTGCGCCTCCGGCACGTCGCCGAACGGGTTCTCCCGCCCCCACACGACCAGCGTCGGAGCGCTGATGCGGGCCAGCCGGTCGGCGCGCAGCAGGTTGCGCTGGCGCACCTCCATGTCTTGCAGGCACAGCAGGTGCGGCAGATTCTTGACGAACGACGGGTCGTGGTAGATCGCGTGCCGCACCGCCACCAACTCGTCGGTGACGTCGGCCGGGTCGTGCATGAGCAGCTCGAGCCGGCTGCGGGTCAGCGCGACGTCGTCGGTGGTGACGGCCTTGGTCGTGGAGGCCTTGATGCGCTCCATCACCTGCGGGTTCGCCTTGGTGCCGCCGGCGGCCAGCAGCTGTAGCGAGGCGACCCGCTGTGGCTGCTCGCTCGCGAGCCAGGCCGCCACCCAGCCGCCGAGCGACTCGCCGACCAGGTGCGCCCGCTCGGCGCCGATTGCGTCGAGGTAGCTCGTGAGATGCTCGACGTAGCGGGGGATCTCGTAGTCGACGTCGGGGCGGCCGGTCCAGCCGTGCCCGAGCAGGTCGATCGCGTGCACCCGGAAGCCGGCAGCGGCGTGCGCCGGCACATTACGTACGAACGCCTCGAGGTGCCCGCTGGTGCCGTGCAGCATGACGACGGGCTCGCCCTGCGACGGTCCGGCCTGCAGGCTGCGGGTGGGCACGCCGCCCGCGTCGACGAAGGTGAGGGAGAACGGGGTGCCGGTCAGGTCGGTCCAGAACGTCATGCGGTGGCTCCTGCCGTCTTGGTGCCTGAGAAATCAGGGACAGCGGGGTCGAGCGCTGCGGGTTCGATCAGGGCGACGCCCATGCCGGTGAGCCATTCGGGCATCGGCTCGTAGGCGAGGGTCGTGGCCGGTCCGTGCCCGCAGGCGGCGGCGGTGACGAGCCAGGTGCGGATCTCCTGTGCGCCGTTGCCGGCCTCGGCCTCGAGCTCGGCGCTGGTCCGCTGCGCCAGCTCGGCGCTGCGGCCGGCCTCGAGCAGCGAGAGGAACTCGGCGTCGAACAGCGGGTTGACCCCGGGCGCCGCCGCACGGACGATCTCGCGCCGGCGCGGGTCGTAGCTCTGCCAGTCCTCCCGGCCGTTGAGCCAAGCCTGCACGAGGAACTCCTCGTCCTCGCCCACCGGTGCGCGCCAGTCGGGGAAGGGCAGCTCGTGCGAGAGCCCGCCGCTGCCGATGACCACGACCCGCCGGTCGCCCGGCAGCTCGGCGACGGCCGCGCCGAGGGCGTGTCCGAGCGCGAGGCATCGCGGCATGCTCGGCAGCGGCGGCGCGAACACGTTCACCACCAGCGGGACGATCGGGACGTCGACGCCGTCGAGCAGGTACTGCACGGCGTGCGTCTGGCCGTGGTCGATCTGCATCCGGGCCGAGAAGGCCAGGTCGAAGTCCCGCTCGACGACCGCGCCGGCCAGTGCCTGGGCGAAGCCCGGGTCGGTGCGCTGCGGACCCTTGGGTGTGCCCGACTCGCCGCTGGCGACGACCTCGCCGACGCCGATCGTAAAGGCCGGCAGCAGGTCGAGCCAGAAGCCGCGGAAGTGGTTGCTGCCGACGATGACCGCGACATCGGGCTCGGCGGCGGCGACCGCCTCGCGCGCGCGCTTCAGACCGTCGCGGAAGCGGTGCGCCCGCGGCTCGGACTCGACCTCCTGCCAGTGCGTGTTCATCAGCGTCGAGTGGCTGGCGACGACGCCCAGCACCACCTGGCTGCTCATGAGCTGCTCACGGGGGGGCGGCTCATCAGGACCTCATCGGCCGGTCGGGTGCACAGGTCGACGGCGACGCGCACGAGCAGCCGGGTCAGTCGCTCCATCTCCCGCACGTCGACGCTGTTCATGCCGCTGGTGAAGTCGTGGTTGACGCGGGGGTCGGCCACCTTGGGCATGCCGATCCTTACGGTCGGCACCCCGCGCAGCCGCAGCACGTTCGCGTCGGTGGCTCCACTCGTGCCGGTGGCCGGGGCGTGCGAGCGTTGCTCGTCGGCCTCCCACGCCGCCACGGCGCTGCGCACGACGGGCGAGCCCGGATCGGTGTGCGAGCCGGGCACCGAGACGATCAGCCGGGTGCGGGCGGCCATGCCCTGGCGCTCGGCGGCGACGGCCGCGACCTGTCGGCGCACCGCGCGCACGGCCTCGGGAGCGGTGGTTCCGGGGGACAGGCGCACGTCGAGCAACACCCGCACGAGCGCGGGTGTGCCGGCCAGCTCGCGGGTCTGGCCGCTGTCGACGGCCGAGACGACCACCTGCGGCGCGCAGGTGCCGCGGGTCCGCTGCTCGGCCCAGCGCGGTGCCCAGCGCTCGAGCGAGGTGACGACGGCAGCGGCGTCGGCGAGCGCGCTGCGATAGGCGATGCGGTGCCGGCTGCCGACATAGGTGTGCGTGCCCTCGACGGCCACCTCGACCCAGGCGAGGCCGACCTCCTCGTGCGAGGCGGTCCACCCGGGCTTGGCGATGACGGCGAGGTCGGTGGTGCCGCCCTGCTCCAGCAGGTGCCAGGCTCCGGCGCCGTGCCCGCTGCCCGGCGCCGAACCGGCCGGTGCCTGCGTCGGCATGCCGCCGCCGCCGAAGCCGGCGACGAGGTCGCCGGCGAGCGGGATCCCCGCCGCGGCAACGGCTTCGACGGCGGCGAGCACGCAGGCGGCGTGCCCCTTGGGGTTGCCGGCGCCGAGCCCGGTGACGTAGGGGCCATCGTCGACCGGTGCGGCGGCGAGATCGGCCCGCCAGGCGGGCGAAGCCCACGGCAGGTCCTGCTCGGGCTCGCCGGTCGTCCAGGTGTCGATCGGCGCGTACAGCAGCAGGTCGGCGCCCTCGCCGCTGCCCGGCAACCGGCCGACTGCATTGGCGCTGCCGGCCCCGCCGAAGCGCTGCACGTGCGCGGCCGCGCCGCCCCGCCGCAGCTGCTCCACCGCCCACGCGGCGACCGCGAGCTCCTGACCTGTCGGGCTGGGCCGCTCGACCAAGGCGCGGACGAGTTCGCGCAGCCGGTCCGGCCGCACGTGCTGCTGCGCCTTGTCGACCCAGGCCAGCCGTTCGCCGTCGAGGTGCTCGGCGGGGGCGGCGGTCATCGCCGGCCAGGCTCGTGCCGGTGCATCTGGGTGTTGCTGCGACTGAGCCACTTCCGCGCGAGCGGCACGGCTGCCACGGCGGCGAGCAGGGCCCCGACGCGTACGAGGGCCTGTCGGTGCTCGACCGCCGGGTCCTCGGGTCGTCCGTCGCGCCGGCTCATGCTGAGCTTCCCTCGGCCGCGGTGCCGGGCCCGGTCGCGTCGAGCTCGCCCGAGCCGGGGCGCTCGGAATCGAGGGCGCCCGCTTCGAGAAAGGCGCGCACGACGGCGGCGTACTCGGCGGGCCGCTCCTCCTGTAGGTGGTGGCTCGCGCGGTCCATCACGTAGAGGTGTCCGTGCGGCGCCATCCGGGCCAGCATCAGCGGGTAGTCGGGCGTGAGGAAGGCGTCGTGCATGCCCCAGGCGAACAGCACGTGCGGGCGCAGGTTCGTGAGCTCGTGTCCGAGCTCCTGCAGGTCGCCGCGGCCGACACCGCTCTCGCCGAGCGCCCGCTCGCCGGCGTCCAGGCTCTGCGCGTGGCGCATCGTCACGAGCTCGTCAGGGATCTTCGCCTCGTCGTACCACTCGAGCCGGGAGATGAGCTGGCGCATCTTGTCCCAGCTGGGACCCTCGCCGCCGTAGTAGACGTCGCGCGCGTTGCGACCGCGGGCGGCGCGCTCGGGCAACGGCGCGAGCGGCCCGTGGAACAGCGGCATGGAGCCGGTGATCACCAACCGGCCGACCCGGCCCGGGTGCAGGTGGGCCAGCCGGATCGCGGCCGTGCCGCCCCAGCTGTTGCAGACGAGGTCGGCCCGTTCGATGCCGAGCTCGTCCAGCAGCGAGATCAGGTGGACCGTGTGGAAGTCCCACACCGGACCGGTGATCTGCGGCTTGTCGCTGCGGCCGTACTGCAGCAGGTCGACGAGCACCGCGCGGCGGTCGGCGGCGAAGGCGGGCAAGACCGGGCCGAAGTCCGACCAGCCGGTGCAGCCGGGACCGCCGCCGTGCAGGAACACCGTCGGCAACGCGTCGCCGTCGCCCTGCTCGTGCACGTGGAAGGTGACGCCGGAGGCGGTGCGCACCGCGCGGCCGTCGGGGGCGAGGTCGCCGGTGCGGTCGGGTGTGAGGGAGCGCAGCGCTGCCGCGACCGGCGTGCCGGCACCCGAACCGGCAGGGGCGTCGGCGTCGTCGAGACCGGCGGCGTCATGGACCTCGTCGGCGACCCCGAGCGCGGCGACGGCGGGGGCGCTCATGGGCCGGCCGGTCCCTGCACGGCGGCCGCCGCACTGCGGCCGGCGTTGACCGGCGAGGAGGCGGTGGTGGCGCTGGGGTCCTGCGCGGCGTCAGCCCGGACGGCCGGGCTCGGGCCGGGCCCGGCCTCCGGCCGCTTGCTGGCCGGCAGCCCGGCGGCGGCCATCGCTGGCTCTGGCGGGTCGGGCGGGCCCTGCTCGACCATCTTGCGCCAGGCCGTCAGCGACAGGTCGGGCCGGTAGAGCCGCTCGGGCGGGGCGTCGCAGACGTCGACCATCCAGGCGTCCTGACCGGAGAACTCGCCGTGGAACAGCCAGCGCACCGCCGCCAGGTACTTGGCGCGGAACTTGGCCGCGCCGAGGCCGCTGCGGAAATCGGCCATCAGCCCGACGTAGAGGTGGTGGTCGGCGTCGACCGGCACGTAGAACTCGTAGTGGATGAACGTGGGGTAGGCGATGCGCAAGATGCCCGGCAGCGCGAGCGAGGCGAAGCCGGGGAACTCCTGCGCGGCGATCACCGGGTCGGGGGCCTTGGAGCCGCCGGTGTTACCGATCTGCGGGGTGTCGCCCGGCGGCGGCTTCTTCTTCCACCACCGCTTGTTCGACCAGGTGCCGAGGCCCGGGAAGTCGGCCTCCCAGTGCACCTCGTCCTGCACGCGGTAGATCCAGCGGCCCCGCTCGACGATGCGGGTGACGTTCCAGGTGGGCATCGTCTTGAACAGCCGCCAGGTGGAGGTGCGGTGCAGGTACTTGGCATGCCCTTCGTCGTAGCCGTTCTCGACCGCGAAGCGCCAGTTGCCGGTGCGCGGGTCGATGCGCCCGCCGACCGTCACCGGGTTGTGGACCAGCTCCTCCGGCAGCTGGTCGTCGAGTGGCGGCGGCTCCTGGCCGGGCGAGCCGACGTAGACCCACACCAGCCCGAGGCGCTGCTCGACGGGGTAGGTGCGCACGTTGACCTTGCCGCAGATCGGCGAGTCGGGACCGTCGGTGATCACCGCTTTCAGGACGCCGTCGGACAGCCCGTAGGTCCAGCCGTGATAGGCGCAGGACAGCGTGCCCGGGAACTGCTTGCTGCCGAGAGAAAGTGGCACCCCGCGATGCGGGCAACGATCGGCGAGCGCGAAGATGTCGCTGCCCTCCCGCACCAGCGTGATCTTGTTTCCGCACAGGGTGAGGGCGGTGGGGGTGTCGGTCACCTTGCTGGCCCAGGTGACCGGGTACCAGTAGCCGCGCAGGCCGGTCGTGGCGGCGTCGTAGCGCGGCCAGCTCGACCAGTCGAGGCGGCCGGTGCCGCGGGCGCCCCGGCGCGGCCGGTCCGACCGGTCGCGCGGTGGGCGCGGGGTCGTGCGACCGAGCGGCGGCGCAGCCGTCGTGGCCGTCGTCGTGTCCGGTCGTGCGGTCGTGGTCATGCGCGGACTTCCTCGAGGGCGCGTGCGGCGATCTGCGGGTCGGCTGCCGCGGGGCTGTCCGAGACGTCTGGGGCCTGGTCGCCCTCGGCCAGCGCAACGGCGATGCCGATGATCTGGTCCTCTTGGCCGCCGACGAGGCCGCGGGCGCCGCACTCGAGCAGCACCGCACCGGCGTCGACGCCGTAGCGCTCGGCCGCTCGCTTGGCGTGCAGCAAAAAGGAGGAGTAGACGCCGGCGTAGCCCATGAGCAGCGCGGGGCGGTCGACGGCGCACTCGCCGGTCATCATCGGGCGCACGACCTCGTCGGCCAGCCGGGCGATCGCGTCGAGGTCGATCCCGGTGCGGATGCCGAGCTTGTCGGCGACGGCCACCCACGCCTCGGTCGGCGCGTTGCCGGCGCCGGCGCCGAGGCCGCGGGTGCAGCCGTCGACCTGCGTCGCGCCCGCGCGCACCGCCGCGACGGTGTTGGCGACGGCCAGGTGCAGGTTCTGGTGGGCGTGGATGCCGACACTCGCGTCCGCGCCGAGCTCGGCCACCAGCGACTCGACGCGATCGGAGACGTCCTCGAGCAGCAGCGCGCCGGCGCTGTCGACGACGTACACGCACTGGCAGCCCGCGTCGACCATCACCCGGGCCTGCGTGGCCAGCGCCTCGGGGGCGAGGCGGTGACTCAGCATGAGGAACCCGACAGTCTCCATACCGAGGTCGCGGGCCAGCGCGAAGTGCTGGGTGGAGATGTCGGCCTCGCTGCAGTGCGTCGCGACCCGCACCAGCTCGGCGCCGGCGTCGCGGGCCTTTCGCAGGTCCTCGCGGGTGCCGACGCCGGGCAGCAGCAGGGCGGCGATACGGGCGCGGGTGGCGGTCTTTGCGGCGGCGCGGATGAGGTCGATCTCGTCGACGAGGCTCTTGCCGTAGACGAACGAGCTGCCGCCGAGCCCGTCGCCGTGCGTCACCTCGATGACCGGCACGCCTGCGGCGTCGAGGCCCGCGACGACATCGGTGACCTGACCGGCGGTGAACTGGTGGCGCACGGCATGGCTGCCGTCGCGCAGCGTCGAGTCGGTGACGCGCACGTCGAGCGCGTCGCTCCAGGTGCGCGGCAGCGCGGGGCGCTGGTCGGGGGTGCGGATGGCGCCGCTCATCGCGCACCTGCCAGGGCCTGCGCCGCGGGCTGGTCCAGCCGGCCGGCCATCGCCTCGCCGACCCGCACGGCCGCGGCGGTCATGATGTCGAGGTTGCCGGCGTAGTCGGGGAACCAGTCGCCGGCGCCGGTGACCTCGGCCAGCACCGTCACCTTGCCGCCGCCGTCGCCCCACCACTCGAACTGCGGCGCGGTCACCAGGTGGTAGCCGGGCACGTAGGTCTGCAGCTCGGCCACCATGCGCGTGAGCGAGTCGCGGATCGCCTCCTCGTCGGCGCCCGCAGGCAGCTTGCAGTAGACGGTGTCGCGCATCCGCACTGGTGGGTCGGCCGGGTTCAGCACGATGACGGCCTTGCCGCGCTCGGCGCCGCCCAGCACCTCGACGGCCCGGGCTGTCGTCACGGTGAACTCGTCGATGTTGTGCCGGGTGCCGGGGCCGGCTGACAGGGAGGCGATGCTCGCGACGATCTCGGCGTAGACGACGGGGACGACGCGACTGACGGCGTGCACGAGCGGCACCGTCGCCTGCCCGCCACAGGTGACCATGTTGACGTTGGGGGAGTCGAGGTGCTCGGCCAGGTTCACCGGCGGCACGACGTAGGGACCGACGGCCGCGGGCGTCAGGTCGATCGCCCGGATGCCCGCCCCGGCGTACAGCGGGGCGTTGCGGGTGTGCACCGCCGCGCTCGTGGCCTCGAAGACGAAGGCCGGCAGCTCGCGCTCGGCCAGCAGCGCGTCGGCGCCGCCGGCGCTGGTCCAGCAGCCGCGCTCGCGGGCCCGGGTCAGGCCTGGGCTGTCCGCGTCGACGCCGACCATCCAGCGGCACTCGAGTACCTCGGAGCGCGCGAGCTTCTCGAGCAGGTCGGTGCCGATGTTGCCCGAGCCGACGATCGCGACGGGGATCATGGGGTTCTCCACTGGTAGGGGTTCAGGTGCACGTCAGCTCCACGCAGCCGAGACCGGACAGCTCGGCGCGCACCCGCGTGCCGGGGTGCACCGGGAAGGCCTTCGTGCACGACCCGGACAGCACGACGTGGCCGGCCTCGAGGCCACCGCCGTCGAGCTCGGACAACGTCCCCGCGAGCCAGGCGACCGCGCGGGCCGGGTGCTCGAGAACGGCTGCGCCGGTGCCGGAGTCGACCAGCTCGTCGTCGAGGAACAGCTGCACGGCGACGCCGGGCAGGTCGAGCCCGTTGACGGGCACGGGAGTGTCGCCGAGCACCGCGCCGGCGCCGCTGGCGTTGTCGGCGACGGTGTCGACGAGCCCGATCCGCCAGTCGCTGATGCGGCTGTCGATGATTTCGAGCGCCGGCAGCACGTGGTCGGTGGCGGCCAGCACCTGCTCGACGCTGACGTCTGGTCCGCGCAGCGCTCGTGCGAGCACGAAGGCGATCTCGGGCTCGACGCGGGGGGCGAGCAGCGCGCCCACCTGCAGCGTGGCGCCCGAGCGGAGCACCTCGCCGGCGAACAGGTGGCCGAGGTCGGGGGAGTCGACGCCGAGCTGGCGCTGCATGGCCCGGCTGCTCAGCCCGACCTTGTGCCCGACGACCCGCTCGCCGGCCGCCACCCGGCGGCGCACGCCCTCGAGCTGTACGGCATAGGCGCCCGGCAGGTCGAGGTCGGGGTGGGTGCTGGTGAGCGGCTCCAGGCCGACCCGGCTGGTGCGCGCCTGCGCGAGCGCGTCGGCCAGCGCGGTCACCCGCTCGTCCGCCGCTCGGTCGTCCGTCGGCGCTTCCTGCACGGTGCCGCCTCCCTGCCGCGCCCGGGAGGACGTGGCGTGAGCGTCGAACGTCCCCTGGCGGGCTGCTCCTGACAAGGCTCCCGTTCCGCTGAACGGACTATTCAGCGCCATCCTGTGCCGTCTCGTGGACGCCCGTCAAGCACTAGGGTCCCGATCATGGTGACCTCTGAGCAGGCCTCGACCGTCATGGTGACCGGCGTGGGAACGGTGGACGCGACGCCGGATGCCGTCTCGATCGACCTCGCGGTGCAGGTCGGCGCGCCCGACCCGGCCGCGTCGATGCGGCAGGCCGCCGAGCAGCTGGAGAAGCTGCTCGGCGTGCTGGACGCTGCACGCGTCACCAGCGCCGACCGGCAGACCACGGGCATGAGGAGCAACCCGAGCTGGGACCACGAACGGAACGTCGAGTCCGGCTTCGAGACGAGCTACAGCCTGCACGTCGTGGTCGACGATCTGGGCGGCGCGGGCGCACTGGTCGAGCGGGCGGCGCAAGAGTGCGGCACCGCCCTGCGCCTGCACGGCTTCGCGCTGCTGGTCCGAGACCCCGAGCCGCACCTGCGCGTCGCCCGCGAGCAGGCCGTGCTGGCCTGCCGATCTCAGGCTGAGCAGCTGGCCGCGGCCGCCGGTTGCACGCTGGGCCGCCTCGTGCTGCTGCGTGAGGGCGGCGACGGCCCGCGGGCGGCCCGGCTCGAGCACATGTCGATCAAACGTCCCTCCGGCATCGCCGTCGAGCCCGGCGAGCAAGGCATGACCGTGGTGGTCACGGCGACCTACGAGCTGGCCGACTGACTCTCAAGCGCCGCCGGCACCCACCCCCGCGCGCGCGCCACACCGCGCAGTCGCCTGTGTCCTCAATCGTTGGTAACGATCTTGGTCGCAGCTGGCGATCCGCCTGCCCTGTCGTCACCCACAGCCGATCGACAACGTCCTCGCGGAAGATCGTGGTCATCATGGTCACCACGGATGTCCACAAAGCCCGTCGGGCGGAGGCGGTTGCTCGAGCCAAGCGACCGCGACCGGTCATCGCCATCGGGCCTGCAGCCGCCGTCGAGGCTCTGCAGGCCGGCGATCCTCTCGCAGCGCCGTGCCGGCCGAATGCCACCGACCGACCGGTGCTCCGTACCAGCCAAGAGCAACGCGGATCTCGTGCTGTGATGGCAGCACGAGATCCGCGTGAATCTTCGTAAGCCCATGCTGCGTCGTACCACAGGTTGCGTGGCGCCCGCCCAAGCCTTCGACGTCAGGCTTGCTCGGTCCAGCTGTTCACGGCGACGCCGACGATCCCGAAGGTGAATACGGCGAAGACGATGCGCAGCACGTCATTGCCCACGACGAGCGTCGCGGTGGCAGATACCACCGCCAACGCGAACAGCAGCGCAGCGCCCCTTCGGCCCGCGGGCAGGTTCGGCATGGCGCTCCTCGTCCTTGCATGTTCGGGCCAGGGGCTTGCTCTCGCGTCGACCGTCTCACGGGGCCGCGAGTTGCTGCCTCACCGGTTGAAGCGTCCGTGCTCAGGGGTCTGCATACCGTCTGGTTGACAACTGATCTACGCTGCCCGGATGACGACGCAGATCGCCGTGCGGCTCACGGCGGACGAGCTGAGCGCGCTCGATGCAGAAGTGGCGGCAGGGCGTGCGTCGAGCCGATCCGAGGCGCTGCGGCGTGGCATCGCGCGGCTGCGGCGCGAACAGCGCTATCGGCGCGACGAGGAGGTCCTGCTCGAGCTCGCCCGTCGTGGCGAGGCCGTGTACCCGGACCTCGAGGGTCTGCTGGACCTGCCGCACCCCCCCTTGGACTGACGCCGGTGCGCACGATCGCGCTCGTCCAACTGGACAAGCGCGGGCCTGCGTTGGTGCTCACAAGAGCCACGAAGCTCCACGTACGGACGTGGGTGACGATCGCGCCCATCACGAGCACCCGCCGAGGCATCTCGAGCGAGGTGGACGTCGGACCCCGCAACGGCCTCGACCACGACAGCGTGGTCAGTTGCGGCAACATCACCACCATCCCGGTAGACGCCGTGCTGCAGCCGCTGGGCTTGCTCTTCGACGACCAGGAGCCAGCTCTGGCGGCGGCCATCAGTGACGCCTTTGATCTCTTCCTGCCCTGAGCCGCGCCGACCTCGTCAGGACAGGCGGCGGCGGATGCGGCGGCCCTCGACGCCCGCCGACAACTTGCCGAGCAACCGCGAGAGCTCGCGCTGCTCGGCCCCGCTGAGCGCCGACGCCCACAGCCGCTCGCGCTCGTGGTGGGCGTGAAAGGCCTCGACCAAGGCGTCGCGTCCGGCCTCGGTGAGGGTCAGCAGCACCACCCGCCGGTCGCGCTGGCCGCTCGTGCGAGCGAGCAGGCCGTCCCGCTCGAGCGTGCGGACAAGGGCGGACACCGCAGGGCGGGACATGCCGGACAGGTGTGCGGCCGTGCCGGCGTCCTGCGGCCCGGCGACCCACAAGGCGAACAGCAGGCGGAAACCCGCCCAGCTCCAGCCGCTCGGGCGGTGCACCGAGCTCTCCAAGTCGTAGACGAGCATGCTCGCCACCCGGTGCAGGCCGATGACCAGTCGCATCGCGTCGGGCTCGACGGCGTCGCCCGTCGCGCCGGCCCGCGCGACCGCCAGGTCGACGAAGGACCAGAAGTCGAGCTCGGGGTCCGGCTCGCTCACCGCGCTCCTGTCCGGTCGGGGCCGGGCGCAGGTTAGTGGGCTCGCCGGCGAGCACCACGAGCACGACGAGCGACATCCACTCGCCTCGTGTCGAGCCGGGCGCGCGCCGACCCTGTCACTCCTGCACACAGCCTGATCCACTTCAGGGTCGAAGTGACGCGTTCACCCCTGTTTGCGCCCCTCAAACGATCAGGCTGTGTGCGGCAGTGTCAGCCAGACCAGGCAGCCGTCGACCCGCCCGCCGCGGGGAGGACGACCGGGTCCGCCGGCTGGTGGCAGCGCGGCACGGCCCCGCACCTCTTGTCCAGACCGGCGCACAGGCGTACGGTCCGGTTACTTCAAGGCTTCACCAAGTCCGCACGACACGGGGAGCACCACATGGCCACCAAGCCGTTTGCGTCATCGGGCGACACCGCCGTCAAGACCGAGACGCTCGAGGTCCTTGCCGACGGCGTCTACGCCCTGACCGCCGAGGGCGACCCGAATGTCGGCGCCATCGAGGGCGAGAACTTCATCGTCGCCTTCGAGGCCCGAGCCACCCCGGCGGGTGCCCGCGACTGGCTCGCCCAGCTGCGCGAGCACACCGACAAGCCGGTGCGCTACCTCGTGCTGTCGCACTACCACGCGGTGCGGGTGCTCGGCGCCAGCGCCTTTGACGCCGAGGTGATCGTCACGCACGACAAGACGCGCGAGCTGATCGCCGAGCGAGGCCAGCAGGACTGGGACAGCGAGTATGCCCGCATGCCGAGGCTGTTCACGCAGCCCGAGCAGATCCCCGGACTCACCTGGCCGACGGTGACCTTTTCAGACCGCCTGACGATCGACCTCGGCGGTACGCGCGGCGACCTGGTGCTGCAGTACTGCGGCCGCGGCCACACCGAGGGCGACATCGTTGCCTGGCTGCCGCAGCAGAGCGTGCTGTTCGCCGGCGACCTCGTCGAGGCGCAGGCCGCCCTCTACACCGGTGACTCCTTCCACGCCGACTGGTCGACCGGCACCCTCGACGCGGTGAAGGCCTTTGGCGCCGAGACGCTGGTCGGTGGCCGGGGCGCCGTGCCGCGCAACCGAGCCGAGGCCGAGTCGGCCATCGAGCAGACCCGGCACTTCCTGCTCGTCATGCGCGAGCAGGTCCAGAAGGTGCACGGCGCGGGCGGGGGGGTCAAGACGGCCTTCGAGGGCGCGCACGAGGCGCTAGCGCCGGAGTACGGCAGCTGGCCGATCTTCGAGCATTGCCTGCCCTTCAACGTGCAGCGGTTGTGGGACGAGCTCGACGGCATCGAGCGGCCCCGCATCTGGACCGCCGAGCGGGACCGCGAGGTCTGGGAAGCGCTGCAAGACTGATGGGTTCGCCTCAGCCGGCCGGCACAGACCCGCAGGTCGTCGTCCTCGGGGTCGGACCCGTCGGGCAGACGGCGGCGCTGTTGCTGGCCCGCTGGGGGGTGCGCGTGCTGGTGCTCGACGCCCGGCCCGAGCGCGACCTGGTCGGTTCCAAGGCCCTGTGCCAGCAGCGCGACGTGCTCGACATTTGGGACAGCATCGGCGTGGGCCGTCAGGTGGCCGACGAGGGAGTGACCTGGACGACATCGCGCACCTACTACCGGGACAGCGAGCTGTTCTCGGTCAGCTTCGTCGACCGCGGCCGCTCGCCGTTCCCGCCGTTCGTCAACGTGAGCCAGGCCCGCACCGAGCTGCTGCTCGACGCGGCGGTCGCCGCCCAGCCGCTCGTCACGGTGCGCTGGGGCGCCTGCGTGGAGAAGCTGCAGCAGGGCGACGGTGGGGTGGTGCTCACGCTGGCCGGCGGGGAGCAGCTGAACGTCCCCTGGCTGCTCGCTTGCGCCGGGGTCAAGGCCGACGACCTGCGCACCGGGCTCGGCCTGACCTACCCCGGCCGCACGTTCACCGACCGCTTCCTCATCTGCGACATCAGGGCCGAGCTGCCCGGCTGGGAGTCCGAGCGCCGCTTCTACTTCGACCCGGCGTGGAACCCCGGCCGGCAGGTGCTCATCCACCCCTGCCCCGGCTCGGTGTTCCGCATCGACTGGCAAGTGCCGCCCGACTACGACCTCGAGCAGGACGAGGCGAGCGGCGGCCTGGACGCCCGCATCCGTGCCATCGTCGGCGACAAGCCGTATGAGGTCGTGTGGAAGTCGGTGTACCGCTTCCACTCCCGGCACACCGAGACGATGCGCACCGGCCGGGTGCTGCTGGCCGGCGATATCGCCCACGTCGTCGCCCCCTTCGGTGCCCGCGGGCTCAACAGTGGCGTGCAGGACGCCGAGAACGCCTCCTGGAAGCTTGCTTTCGTCCTGCACGGCTGGGCGCCCGAGGCGCTGCTCGACAGCTACAGCGACGAGCGGCTCGCCGCGGCGCTCGAGAACATCGACGTCACCGACGCCACGATGCGTTTCCTCGTACCGCAGGACGAGTCCGAGCGGGCCCACCGCCTGTCGGTGCTCGAGGCGGCGCTGAACGACCCGGCGATGCGCAGCGAGGTGAACAGCGGCCGGCTGGCCGAGCCGTTCTGGTACGTGGATTCACCGCTGACCACGACGGACCCGTCCCGCGAGTCGGCGGGGCGTCCGGCGTCCGGTCACAGCCCGCAGCCGGGGGTCGGCGTGCTGCTGCCCGATCTGCCGGTGACCCTCGACGGCGCCACGGCCCGGCTGCGCGAGCTGGCCCGGGCCGGCGTGCTGCTGCTGGCGGCCGACGGGCCGGGCGAGGGTGCCGACGCAAAAGCGGTGCGGATGCTGGCCGAGCCGCTCACCGGGCTCGCCGCGCCGCACCGGGTGCTCGCGCTCTCGGCGATCGACCCCGATGGCTCGGTGCGGCAGGCGCTGGGCGCCCGGCCCGGCGAGGTGTGGGTCGTGCGCCCGGACGCCCACGTCGCCGCCGTCGTCCCGGCGGGTGATGCGCAGGCGGTCCGCCGTGCTGTCGACCGCAGCCTGGGGTACGCCGAGCACGACGACTCGACTCACGAGCCACAGACCGCCGACCTCGAGGAGGCAAGCGATGCCCTACTACCGCTCGGTCGGTGAGATCCCGCGCAAGCGGCACACCCAGTTCCGCGACCCCGACGGCAACCTGTACGCCGAGGAGCTGATGGGTGAGGAGGGCTTCTCCTCCGACTCCTCGCTGCTCTACCACCGCGGGCTGCCCTCGGCGATCGTCGACAGCCGCCCGTGGGAAGCGCCGGACAGCGCCACCGAGCCGAACCACCCGCTGACGCCGCGGCACCTGCGCCTGCACGAGTTGTTCCCCGGTCAGGAGTGGAAGGCCAGCGATGCGGTCACCGGTCGGCGCACCCTGCTGGGCAACGCCGACGTGCGGTTGTCCTACGTCGTGGCCGGCGAGAGCTCGCCGCTGTTCAAGGACGCCGTGGGTGACGAGTGCGTCTACGTCGAGGCCGGCGCTGCGACGCTCGAGACCGTGCTCGGCACGCTCGACGCGGTGGCCGGCGACCTGGTGGTCGTGCCGCGCGGGATCGTGCACCGCTGGGTGCCGGTGGGCGAGGACCCGCTGCGGCTGTACTGCATCGAGGCCGGCTCGCACATCTCGCCCCCTCGCCGCTACCTGTCCGACCACGGGCAGCTGCTGGAGAGCTCGCCCTACTGCGAGCGCGACCTGAAGGTCGTGCAGGGCCCGCACCTCGTCGACGGCAGCGACGTCGACGTGCTGGTGCGGCACCGCGGTTCGCGCGGGCCGGTCGGGTCGGTCATGACGTACGCGACGCACCCGTTCGACGTGGTCGGCTGGGACGGCGCGCTCTACCCCTGGGCGCTCAACGTCGACGACTTCGAACCGATCACCGGCCGGGTGCACCAGCCGCCGCCGGTGCACCAGGTGCTCGAGGCCGGCGGCTTCGTGGTCTGCACCTTCGTGCCGCGCAAGGTCGACTACCACCCCTTGTCGATCCCGGTGCCCTACTACCACTCCAACGTCGACAGCGACGAGGTGATGTTCTACACCGGCGGCGACTACGAGGCGCGCAAGGGCTCGGGCATCGCCGTCGGCTCCATCAGCCTGCATCCCGGCGGCCACACGCACGGCCCCCAGCCGGGCGCCGCCGAGGCGAGCATCGGACGCGAGTTCTTCGACGAGACGGCCGTCATGGTCGACACCTTCCGGCCGCTGGAGATCGGCGAGGGGGCGCGGGCGAGCGAGGACCCGGAGTACCCGTGGTCCTGGAGCGGCAGGGGACCGGGCCGCTCCGGGTGACGACGGCGGCCGGGGACCGGGCCGCTCCGGGTGAAGGCGGCGGCCGGGGACCGGGCCGCTGACGTTCTGACTCAGCTGTCGGCGACGGCGAGCTGACCGGCCATGCCAGAGCCGATGTGGAACCGGCAGACGTAGTCAAGGACGCCCGACTTCGGGAAGGTGACCTCGACGGACATCTTCGCGCCGCCGTCGAGGACGACATCGACCTGGTCCTTGACGGTGAAGGTGTGCTGCACCTTGCCGACGTTGTTGAGGTTGATCGTCAGCGTCTGGCCCGCCGTGCCGACCAGCACCGTCGGGCTGAAGAAGAAGTCGTTGACTTCCATGTCGGTCGATGCCTGTTCAGACACGGTCTGCTCGCCGTGGTACTGAACCTCGTTGCCCTGCACGGTGATCGGGGTGGGGACCACCGGGCCGGCGGGCTCGGACGCGGGCGCGCTCGCGGGCGGGGAGGACGTTTCGGGGCTGGCATCCGGCGGGGTCGAGGGCGCTGACGTGGTCGGGGCCGACGTCGCGGGACCGGAGCCGACGGTCGATGGCGAGCCACCGCAGGCACCGAGGGTCGCCACCAGGGCGAGCCCGCTCACGGCAACGGTCCAGCGGTTCATGCGACTCTCCTTGAGCTACGGGTGGACGTGGGGGCAGGACGGCGTGCCCGGGACGTGGCCAGGCCGATCGCCGCCGCCAGCATGCCGAGCGCGGCGGCCAGCGCCGCCACGGTCTTCTGCGTGAACCAGACCGGTTCGTACATGTTGGGCAGCGGGCCGAGTGCGCCGACGTCGACGTAGCGGTAGACCAGCACCGCGGCCAGCGACCCGGCCGCGACCAGCAGCGCCGGCAGGTAGGTCCATCGGCGCGCGGGCACGAGCACCACCACGGCGGCGAGCACGGCCAGCGCCGCCTCGAGGCGGAACAGCGCTCCCTGGCTCACCGTCGCGGCGATCGCGTCGTAGGTGCCGGCGAGGTCGAGGTGGACGTAGGCGACGACCGCCAGCGACGCTGCGGCCACGATGCGGAGTGCGAGCTCGAGGGTGCGGCTCATGCGATGTCCTCTCCGAGCAGCTGGTCCTGGTGATCTTGCCTCTTGCCTTCGCCGTCCGGGCGCCACCGGTTCATCTCGCCGCGCTCAGCGGGCCGTTCCAGAAAGATGTGAACCGATCGGTGCCGATGGTCGAACGCACCGGCACACGCGTCTGATCGACGGCGCTCGACACCGGAGGTACTCCTATGACCAAGCGCACGATCGTCAGCGCGGCCGCCCTGGCCGCTCCCCTCGTCGGGATGATGCTCGCGGCATCTCCCGCGCTCGCTGCCGGGCAGAGCTACCAGGCCGACCTGCAGCCTCTGAACAACCAGACCGGGGCGAAGGGCTCGTTCATGCTCACGCTGGACGGCAACACCGCCACCATCACCGAGAAGACCTCGGGGCTCGCGAGCACCTTCATGGACGGCGCCTTCCCGCACGTGCAGCACATCCACGGCGGGGCCCAGGGGCAGTGCCCCGGCCCGTCGGCGGACACCAGCGGCGACGGCGTCGTCTCGGTGGCCGAGGGCCAGCCCTCCTACGGGGGCATCCTGACCACGCTGTCGGTCAGCGGCGACACCAGCCCGGCGGCGGCGACGGACGTCAAGATCGCCCCGAGCGGCGCCTCGTTCGACTACTCCCGCAGCATCGAGCTGAGCGACGACGCCGTGCAGTCCATCAAGGACGGCAACGCGGTGATCGTGGTGCACGGCGCCGACCCGGCCAAGCTGTCGCAGGAGGGGCAGGCCGCCATGAGCGAGCTCGTCCCGTCCCTGCCGCTGGCCGCCACCTCGCCGGCGCTGTGCGGCAAGCTCGTCGCTGCGCAGATGAGTTCGGTGCCGAGCGGTGGCGCGGCCACCGGCGGCGGCAGCACGTCCGGCATCGAGGACACGGGGGTGCTCGCCCTGGGCGGTCTGAGCCTGGCCGGAGCCGTGGGTGTCCTGGCCTACCGACGCCGCTCGAGCGCGCAGGTCTGATCCCGTGCTGGCGGGTCGCTCGTCGGCCCGCCAGCGCGTCGTCGGCTCACAGAGCCGTGTACCCCAGGGCAGGAGAGGACGTTGACCGCATCGCAGGGCGCCGGTCCTGGCAGGCGCGTGCTGTCGGGGCGGGTGGGCCTGGTGCTCGCCGCCGTGCTGCTGCTCGTCGGCGGCACGTCGGTCGTCTGGGCGGCGACGCACCAGCAGACACCGCCGACTCCCTCGGCGGCCGAACAGGCGGCGTCACCGCTGTCCGTGCGGCCCTCGCCGCCGGGCCCGACGCCCACGCCCGCCGCAGCCTCCCCCGGCGCGTCGCCCGTCGCCTCCGCCGCGCCGTCGCCGTCGGCCCGGTCGACCGGGCTGCCGGCGTCGAAGCCGGTGTCGCTGCGCATCCCGTCGATCAAGGTCGACTCGGTCGTGCGCCCGATCGGCAAGAACGCCGACGGCACGATTGCGGTGCCCCAGCCGGGTCCTGACTATGACAAGGCGGCGTGGTATCGCTACTCGCCGACGCCGGGCGAGCCGGGACCCTCGATCATCGAGGGTCACATCGACTCGGCGAAGAACGGCCCCTCGGTCTTCTTCGAGCTCGGGCGTGTCCAGCCGGGGCAGCAGGTCGAGGTGAAGCGCGCCGACGGGCGGGTCGCCGTCTTCGAGGTGACCGCGGTCCGCAGCTTCGCCAAGGATGCCTTCCCCACGCTCGAGGTCTACGGCAACACGGCCGGCGCGGCGCTGCGGCTGATCACCTGCGGCGGCACCTTCGACCGCGGGTCCGGCCACTACACCGACAACATCGTGGTCTTCGCGGACATGGTGTCCGTGCGGGCGACGTGAGCCGTCGCGGTCTGCGCAGCCTCTCGCGACGGTGCTCGAGTCCGGTGGGAAAACGCTTCGCCCTCGACCTGTGCCAGATCGTCCAGTACGGGTAGGTCGGCGGCAGACGTGACTGCCGGAGCAGCATCGAGCTCGAGGAGGCCCGCGATGGATGGCGGTCGGGGACCGGGCGCGTGAGCGACTTCGGCCGGATGACGCTGCCGTACGGCGTCATCAGCCTGCCGCGCGACAGCCACCGGCACGTCGCTGTCGCGGTCGACGAGCAGGCGGTGGTGCTCAGCGCGCTCGCCGAGCAGCGCGGGGGGCTGTCGTCGGCTCTGGTCGACGCGCTGTCCGCGCCGACCCTTAACCCGCTCATGGGCATCGGCCCGGCAGCGTGGATCGAGCTGCGCCGCTGGCTGCTCGACGAGCTGGCTGACGGCATCCCCGACGACGTACCGAGCGAGCCGCTCGCCAGCGTCGCGATGCACCTGCCTTTCGAGGTGGCCGACTACGTCGACTTCTACTCCTCCCAGCAGCACGCCGAGAACGTCGGCCGCATCTTCCGACCGGACAGCGAGCCGCTGACACCGAACTGGAAGCACCTGCCGATCGGCTACCACGGCCGGGCCGGCACGGTCGTGGCCAGCGGCACCGACGTCCGCCGCCCGACCGGCCAGCGCCTGGTCGACGGCGCGCCGGTCGTCGGGCCGTCCCTGCGGCTCGACATCGAGTGCGAGGTGGGCTTCGTCGTCGGCGTCGGCTCCTCGCTCGGTCGGCCGGTGTCCGTCGACACGGTGGACGAGCACGTGTTCGGGGTGGTACTGCTCAACGACTGGTCGGCGCGAGACCTGCAGGCCTTCGAGTACGTGCCGCTCGGACCCTTCCTCGGCAAGTCGTTCGCGACGTCGATCTCGGCCTGGGTGGTGCCGCTCGAGGCGCTGCGCGAGGCCCGCGTCGCCCCGCCCGAGCAGGACCCGGTCCCCGCCGACTACCTGCACGCCGAGCAGCCGTGGGGGCTCGATCTGGCGCTCGAGGTCGAATGGAACGGCACCGTCGTGTCCCGACCGCCGTTCGCCTCGCTGTACTGGACGCCGGCGCAGCAGCTGGCGCACATGACGAGCAACGGCGCGACGTGCCGCACCGGCGACCTCTACGGCTCAGGCACGGTCAGCGGTGCGGAGCCCGACCAGCGCGGCTCGTTCCTCGAGCTGTCGTGGTCGGGCCAGGAGCCGGTGCAGCTCGACGACGGCAGCACCCGCAGCTTCCTGGAGGACGGCGACGAGGTGGTGCTCCGGGGCACCGCGCCGGGTCCGGACGGCAGTCGCATCGTGCTCGGCGAGGTGCGCGGCACCATCTTGGCGGTGGCAGCCGAGCCGTGAGCAGGGTCTGGGACACGCTGCTGGCCGGGCTCGTCGACGACGCCGGGCTGTTTCCGCCTGAGTCGCTCGACATGGCGAGCGCACTGGCGCGGCACGCGGACGACCGGCGCGTCGCGCACCCGATGCATTCGCAGCGGTTTCTGTGCCCGGCGAGCCGGGTGGGCCAGGCGCTGCAGCTGCTGGCCGGGGACGAGACGCTCGAGCTGACCGTCATCGCCGACGGCGACGACGAGGCGCTCGGCCGGGCGTTGACGGCGGCTGCTGACGACCCGCGGACGACCGTCGTTGCGGTGGAGGCGTCGCTGGCTGGTCGCGAGGTCGCGGCTCGGATGGCCGGCCTGTCGCGCCTGCTGCCTAGGGGGGCGCGGCTGTTCGTCGAGTGCGGCTGGCAGCCGGGACTGGCGGATCGATTGGCCGAGCTGGCGGCGCACGGGCTCGACGGCGGCGCGAAGTTGCGCTGCGGCGGGGTGCGGCAGGAGCTGTTCCCCACGGCGGCGCAGCTGGCCGGCGCCGTGCAGACCTGCGCTGAGCTGGGTGTGCCGTGGAAGGCGACCGCCGGCCTGCACCGGGCGGTCCGCTACACCGACCCGGCCACCGACCTGCACCACCACGGTTTCGCCAATGTGCTGCTGGCCGCTGCTCAGCCGGCGGAGGCTGCCGACGCGCTGGCGGTAGCCGACGGTGAGCAGCTCGCGACCCGGCTGGCCGCGCTGGACGACGCCGCGGCTGCAGCGACGCGGCGGGCTTTCACGGCCTACGGCTCCTGCAGCACGAGCGAACCCCTCGCCGAGGCGGCCGAGCTGGGCCGCGCGGCCGCTTCTTGAGCGGGAGTCACCGCGGCCTGGCCAAGAGCGGCTCGCTCAGCTCAGCGCCCCGTTGAGGTAGGCCTCGACAGCGGGGGATCGGAAGCGGATACGGCCGGCCTCTCGCCGGATGAGCCCTCGATCGGTGTCGAGCGCGGCGGCAGTGGAACCGAGTGCCGCCGAGCCGCTGCGCCCGAGAGCCTGCGCGACGGCCGCCGAGGTGCGCTCGCCCGGTTCCAGGGCCGCGGTCGCCTCCAGGTAGGACAGCTGCAGGTCCGACAGCCCCTCCAGGCGCCCGGCGACGTAGCGGCGCACCTCCCGGCGAGCGCCCGCCCAGCCCCGTCGTACCTGCTCGACGGTGATGATTGCCTCGGTACCTGCGTTCCAGGCGGCCTCGCCGGCCAGCTGGAACAGGAAGGGGTCGCCAAGGCAGATCGACGTCAGCTCACGCTCCCCCTCCGGGTCGAGCAACACCGCCTTCGGCCCGTCGTCGCCGAGAATCGGCCAGCCCGTCGTCGTGAACGGGAGCAGCGCCGTGCGCAGCTCCGGCTCGGTGAGCGGTTCGAGGTCCCAGACGCGAAAGCGCCGGGAGAACGTCGCGCCGGCCGCGGCGACGGCGCGAGTCAGGTCCGGCAGTCCGGACAGGTACACCGCCAGTGGGAGCGCCCGCGCACGCGGCATTCCGGCGACGTCGGTCTCGGTCGTGGTGGCTTCCAACGCGTCCCCGAGCGCGGAGAGCAGCTGCGAGAGCGCTGCCGGGTCACGGATGTTCTGCACCTCGTCGAGGCGGACGAGCAGCAGGCGCCCGTCGGGCAGGTTCGACGCGGTGGCCGCTCGGGCCGCGGTCCCCATCGTCACGAGCAGGTCGCGCAGCACCCGGTGCGGCAGCTGCTCGGGCGAGGGGCGCAGGCGCACGCCACCACCGACGACGGGCAGCTCCACCTGCTCGAGCCGCCGGGTCAGCCGGGCAGCGGCACCACCGAGTCGTGCGTCCACGTCTTGCCGCAACCACAGTTCGCGCAACGCCTCGAGGAGCAGCGTCACCGGGTCGATGCCGAGCGGCACGCGCACGGCAGGGGCTACCCAGTGCCCGTCGGCTTCGGTCTCCAGAGCGATGCGGTTCACGAGCACGCTCTTGCCGATGCCGAACTCGCCCAGAACGGCCCGGCCACGTTCGTGCACGCCGCCGAGCCGACGCACCGTGACGACGGTGTCCGCCTCCGCCAGCTCAGCCGCGCGGCCGGCCCACACCTCCGGCACGGTATCGGAACCCGGCAGGAAGGGATTGTTGAGACTCGACCTCATGCCGTCACGTTACGCCGAAACAGCCGAGCCGTCAGCTGACGTCATACGGCGGTGGGCGTCATCTGTCGGGACAAGCGTTCAGCCCCTTGCCCCACGGAGTACTTTGCGCTACAAAGTGGGAGCTCACCCCCGGAGCGCGGCCGTGAAGGAGCCACCATGGCGAACGACCAGCACACCCAGCTGGACGAAAACAGCCCCGACGTTGCCGATGCCGCCGCCATGCTGGCGCTCGCGCAGCGCACCGGAGGACGCACGGCCCGGGCTCTCGAGCCGGACGTGCGGCTCGTGCTGTCGGCGTGGGGGCTGGCGTGGCTCATCGGTTTCCTGCTGTTCTACCTCGCCGGGACAACTGCTCGGGTGAGCACGGGCCAGGCTGCAGCGGCGCTCTTCGTGCTGCTGGTCGTCGCCCTGGCGATCACGATGGTGACGACCGTCCGCCGTACCGCCGGCCTTCGCGGCGTCTCTCAGAGGATGGGTGCTCAGTACGGCTGGGCCTGGTTGCTCGGCTTCACCACCCTGTTCGCCGTCATGGCCGGTGCCGCGCGCACCGGCCTGCCCGAGGACACGGCTCTGCTGCTCTGGCCGGTGCTGTCCGGGCTCGTCGTCGGCCTGCTGTACCTGATGATCGGCACTGCTCTCGGAGACCGACTCCACTACGGCCTCGGCGCCTGGATCCTCATCGCGAGCGGCGCAGGGGCCGTGGCCGGCTACCCGTCGGTCTACCTAGTGATGGCGCTGGCGGGCGGCGGCGGCTTCTTGATCGGTGCCCTCGTCGAGCACGTCCGGCTCTCGCGAGGATGAGCAGCACGTCCCCGGACCCGACCGAGCTCGACCCGGTCATCCACGCACCGGCCCGGCTCAAGGTCATGGCGACGCTCGCGGCGCTGCGGCCGGGCGACTCGCTCGGCTTCCCCCGCCTGCAGTCGCTGCTCGCCATGACGGCCGGCAACCTCTCGACGCACCTGCGCCGGCTCGAGGACGCCGGCTACCTCGAGGTCGAGAAGACCCATCGCGGTCGCACGCCCGCCACCTTCGTCGCTCTCAGCCCGGCCGGACGGCTGGCCCTCGACAGCTACACCGCGGTGCTGCGCGCGCTGCTCGAACCCGTCGTGCCGACACAGCCCGAACCCGTACCCGACCCGATCCCGGCGGAGGTCCTGTCATGACACGCACCGCCATGCCTCCGCTCGCCCGACTGGTGGGCGTCACCCGCCGCTACGGCGACACCATCGCGCTCGAGGAGGTCAGCCTCGACGTCCCGGCCGGGCAGCTGCTCGGTCTGCTCGGACCGAACGGCCCCGGCAAGACCACGCTGCTGCAGCTGCTCAGCGGGCTGCGCCGACCGACCTCCGGCACCGTCGAGCTGTTCGGCGGCGACCCCCGCGACGCGGCAACCCGCCAGGGCCTCGGCACGACGCCGCAGGAGACGGGGCTGCCCGCGACGCTGCGGGTCGGTGAGGTCATCAACCTGGTCGCCGGCCATGCGAGCCATCCGCTTCCGCGCGGCGAGCTACTCGAGCGCTTCGGGCTCACCGGCCTCGAGCGGCGGCAAACCGGCGGGCTGTCGGGCGGCCAAAAGCGGCGCCTGGCCGTCGCGCTGGCCTTTGCCGGTCGGCCCCGGCTGGTGCTGCTCGACGAGCCGACCACCGGCCTAGACGTCGACGCCCGGCACGCGCTGTGGCAGGCCGTGCGCGACTACCACGCCGCCGGCGGCACCGTCGTGCTCACCAGCCACTACCTCGAAGAGGTCGAGGCGCTCGCCGAGCGGGTCGTCGTCGTCGACGACGGACGCATCCGGGCCGACGGCAGCCTCGCGCAGATCCGCTCGACCGTCGTGACCAAGCGCGTGCGGCTGCGCTCGCCTGAGCTGCCCGAGCTGCCTGGCGTGCAGTCGTCGACCAGCGACGGTGACCGGCACGAGCTGTGGACCGGCGACGCCGACGTCCTCGTGCGCGCTCTCGTCGACTCACGCGCGCCCTTCCACGACCTCGAGGTCGCCACCGCCTCGCTCGAGGACGCCTTTGTCGCCCTCACGCACGCACCAGACCCGGCCCGACAGGAGGCAGCATGACCACGACCGTGGCGCCCACATCGGCCTCGCCCGCCGGGCCCGGCCTGCTGCGCCTGTCCGCGCTGCACACCCGCCTGCTCGTGCTCGAGACGGTGCGTGTGCCCATCGCCATCATCGGCACGATCGCCTTCCCGCTGCTGTCGTTCCTGTTCTTCGTCGCGCCGCAGGACTTTGCCAGCGACCCGCTCGCAGCCACCGGTGCGACCGCCCAGCTGTCGCTGTTCGCGGTGGCGAGCGTGTGCCTGTTCCAGTTCGGGGCCGGGATCGCCGAGGACCGGGCGCTGCCCTGGGACGGCTACCTGCGCACGCTGCCGGCTGGACCGGCGCCGCGGCTGCTGTCCCGCCTCGCGACCGGGCTGCTGCTCGCCGCCTGCGGCGTGGTCCCGCTGATCGCCGCAGCCGGCCTGCTGACGGCCGCCAGCATCGAGCCGTGGCGGTTGCCGCTCGGGGCGCTGGCCCTGGCCGCCGCCGGTGTGCCGATGCTGGGCCTCGGCCTCACGATCGGCTACCTGCTGTCGAGCAAAGCCGCGATCGCCGTCGCCCAGGTGCTGCTGTTCCCGCTCGCCTTTGGCGGCGGGCTGTTCCTACCCCCCTCGACCTTCCCGGGCTGGCTCGACGCGATCTCGCTTGCGCTGCCCACCCGGGCCGGCCGTGACCTGGTCGTGCAGGCGACGACGGGCGAGACGATGCCCGCGACGACCGTGCCGGTGCTGCTCGGCTGGTGCGCGCTGACCCTCGCGACCGCGGCCTGGGCGTACCGTCGCGACGAAGGACGCCGCTTCCGTTGACGGCGCGCCGGCGTGAGGCGGGCGGCGGCGTGCGCAACCAGGTGCAGCTCATCGCCTACGCCGACCGCCTCGGCGGTTCGCTGGCCGGCCTGCACCGCCTGCTCGACGGACCGCTCGCCGGCGTGTTCGGCGGGGTGCACCTGCTGCCCTTCTTCACCCCCTACGACGGCGCCGACGCCGGCTTCGACCCGGTCGACCACACGCAGGTCGACTCGAGGCTCGGCACGTGGGACGACGTGCGGGCGCTCGGGCAGCAGCTCGAGACGATGGTCGACCTGATCGTCAACCACGTCGGGATCGAGTCGGCGGCGTTCCGCGACGTCCGCGCGCGCGGCGACGCGTCACCGTCGGCCGGCATGTTCCTCACGATGGACGCGGTCTTCCCGAAAGGTGCCACTGAGGACGACCTGGTGCGCCTGTACCGGCCGCGCCCCGGCCTGCCGTTCACGCGCATGCGCCTCGGCGGCAAGGACCGCCTGGCGTGGACGACGTTCACCGCGGCGCAGGTAGACCTCGACGTCCGCAGCGAGCCCGGCGCCGCCTACCTGCGCTCGGTGCTGTCGACGCTCGCCTGCGCCGAGGTCACGACGGTGCGGCTGGACGCCGTCGGCTACGCGGTCAAGACCGCCGGCACGACGAGCTTCATGACGCCGGGCACCTACGCCTTCATCGACGACCTCACCACGCAGGCCCGGGCCCTCGGGCTCGAGGTGCTGGTCGAGGTGCACGCCGACCCGGCCGTGCAGCAGGAGGTCGCGCGCCGGGTCGACCGCGTCTACGACTTTGCCCTGCCACCGCTCGTGCTGCACGCCCTGCTCGCCGCCGACGCCGCGCCGCTGCGCCGCTGGCTGGAGCGCCGGCCGCCCAACGCGGTCACGGTGCTCGACACGCATGACGGCATCGGCGTCGTCGACGTGGTCGGGCTGCTGGAGCCAGAGCAGATCGACGCGTTGGTCGAGGCGCTACACGAAGGCAGCGGCGGCACGAGCCGGCAGGCGACGGGTGCGGCCGCCTCGAACCTGGACCTCTACCAGCTGAACTGCACGTTCTACGACGCCCTCGGCGGCGACGACGACCGCTACCTGCTCGCCCGGCTCATCCAGCTGTTCGTCCCCGGCGTGCCGCAGGTGTACTACGTCGGCCTGCTCGCCGGCAGCAACGACATGGAGCTGCTGGCCGCGACCGGCGTCGGCCGGGACGTCAACCGCCGCCACTACACCGCCGACCAGGTGACGACCGAGCTGCAGCGGCCCGTCGTCGCGCGCCTGCTGAGGGCGCTGCGCTGGCGCAACACTCACCCGGCCTTCGACGGCGCGTTCGCGCACCGCGACGACGACGGCCGCCTCGAGCTCGCCTGGCAGCACGGCGAGCACCGCGCGACGCTGCGCGCCGACCTGCGGGATGCGTCCTACGAGCTGAGCTTCACCGACGCCGGCCGGCCGCCGGCAGAGCCCCGCGAGCGGCGGCCCGGTTCCTGACCTAGACCGAGCAGACGACCGAGCGGGCGTGCGCATGCGCGGCGTCGCGCAGGCGGGCGTGCAGGTCGAAGAACACCTCGGCGGCGCGGGCGCCCTCCCAGCCGCGGGGCAGCACCTGCCCGGGCAGGCCCGGGTCGAGGTAGGGGAACTTGCGCCACCGGTAGAGCGCGAGGGTGTAGTCGACGAAGGACTCCTCGCCGCCGGCCGCCTCGCGCCGGCGCGACCACTTCTTCTGCACCGGGATGCTGGTCTCCAGGAAGTCGTCGTACATCGCGCGCAGCCGGTCGAGGTCCCAGCAGCGGGCGACCAGCGCCGGCAGCGGCTCGGGCCCGAGATGGTCGGCGCGAAAGGCGGTGACGTAGCTGCTGAGCTGCATCCGCTCGAGGTCTTCCTGCAGTGCCGGCCAGCTGCGGCTCGGGGCGAACCACAGGCCGTTCGAGAGGTTGCCGAAGCCGAGCCACTCCAGGCGCGAGCGCAGCTGGTGGCGCTTGTCGCGCTCGGCCTCGGGGATGGAGAACGACACGACGACCCAGCCCTGCTCGAGCGGCGCCGGGCCGACGTTGGTGAAGATGCGCCGCTCGGCGTCCTCCAGGCGGGTGAGCGCCACCTCGGTGAGGCGGTAGCCCCGCACGCCCTCGCGTGCCTCGCCGCTGAGCAGGCCCCGCTTGGTGATCCGGCTGACCGCCGAGCGGGTGGCCTGGTCGTCGACGCCCAGCTCGTTCATCAGCTCGACCAGCGCCGCGACCGGGAACCAGCCCCCGAGCGGGCGCATGTAGGCGCCCGCCACGTCCATGATGAGCGCCCGGGGGCGGCTGCTGATCTCCGAGTCGGGCTGATCCAGAACCGCACCGGGCTGCACCGGGTCGCCGAGACGCCGGCCGCGTGGCGAGCGGGCGGTCGACGGCGTGACGCTGACCCAGCGCTCGGGAGCCTGCGCCGGTTGGGCGCCCACCCGGCGCCTACCGCTACCGGCCGGGTCTTCGCGCTGGGCGGTCATCGCAGGTGGCTCTCCGTTCGGGCGACGTCGTGTCGCCGTGCAGTCAACCGCCTGGTCGGGTGCGGCGCGCTACTGCGGGGTCACGGCGAGCCACCCCTGCAGGCGGCGTGCCTGGTCGTCGTCGAGGCGCACGCCCTGCGCTCGCACCTCGCTGATGCCGTGCTCAGCGAGCAGCGGACGCACCGTCGCGGCCAGCGTGATCGGCCGCGCGGGGCAGCCGGTGCACGCACCGGTGAAGCGGACGGTCACCGCGTCGTCGTCGCGGGAGACGAGCTCCAGCCCGCCGGCGTGCGCGCGCAAGGCCGCGTTCGCGCGGCGGACGGCCGCGGCGACGTCGGTGGAAGTGCCGCTCATCCGACGCCGCCGGCGGGCACCGTCTCGGTCGCGGGGGCCGGAGCAGGAGCCTGCGAAGCGGCGCTCAGCTCAGCGGTCTTGGCCGCGATGTCGACGCCGAACAGGCGCGCGGCGTTGAGGCCGAGCATCGCCCGCTTGTCCTCGCGGGTGATCTGCGGCCAGCCGTAGCCGTACCGCAGGTCCTCGGGGATCTCCAGGTCCATCAGCGCGGCGAGGTAGGGCGCGGGCGGTCCGGCGAGCCCGGCCTCGCTGCCCCACAGCAGCCGGTCGGCGCCGACCTCGGCGAGCACCCGGCCGAGCTGCTTCTGCACCTGCCGCGGCGCGATCGGCGTGAAGCACAGGTTGGCCGACAGGGCCAGGTGCACGTTCGGGAAGCGGGCCGCGATGTTGACCGTCTCGTCGTAGTACGGCACCCCGAGGTGGTGGATGACGAAGGTGAGATCGGGGAAGTCGCGGGCCGCGGCCTGCAGGTCGTTCGGGCGCACGTCCTCGACGTTCTGCAGGCCGAAGGGCATGCCCTTGTGGAACTGCAGCACGTCGATGCCGAGTGCGCGGGCGCGCTCGTAGATGGGGTAGGCGACCTGCTCGTCGTCGCAGCGCCACGTCTTGCCCAGGTGGCCGTTGTAGAACTTGAGCGACACCGCGCCGAGCTCCTCCACCTGCCAGTGCAGGTGGTCGAGCGCGGCGGTCAGCCCCTTGTGCGACGGGTCGACGCCGCCGCAGAACAGCGCACGCCGGGGGTAGGCGCGGGCGAAGGCGGCCTGCAGCTCGACCGGCGCCCACCAGTTCTCGAACCAGTCCCACACCGGCACCACCTGGGCCATCGCCATGTCGGTCGGGGAGTCCTCGAACACCATCCGGCCCATCGTCTCGACCGACAGCTTGGTGGCGAAGTCGGTCGGGTCGCCGTGCAGCGGGCGCAGCGCGTCGCCGAGCCCGAGCGCCAGGGCCCGCGAGCGCTCGGCGCCGGGCACCTCGCTCAAGAGGTTCTCATCGCTCATGTCGTGCAGGTGCACGACCAGGTCGAACACGAAGATGTCGCCGATCACGGGGTCCTCCTCAGGGTGGTCATGCCGTCAGCTGTCGCAGCGCGCTGGCGAGGTCCTCGGTGTGCCAGACCTCGACGATCCGCCCGCTGGCCACGCGCACCACGTCCATGCCGGTGATCTCCACCCGCCGGCCGGTGGGGGCAAGGCCCAGGAACGGCCCGAGGTGGGCGGCGCGCAGGGTCCACCGGTCGCTGCCGAGGGTGCCGTCCGCCAGCACGCTCTCGAGCGTCAGCGCGAGGTCGGGGAAGGCGGTGGAAAAGGCGTCCATCACCTGCTCGAGCCCGGCGACGCCGGGTGCCTGCCCGGGCATCGGTGCGTGGTCGACGACCTCCGGCGCGTACAGCTCGCGCAGCAGCGCCCGGTCGCCCCGCCCCCACACCTGCTCGATGTGCTGACGCAGCAGTTCGCGCGTCTGCGCGGTCTCGGCTGCGACCCCGCTCACGACACCGTCCACCGCACCGGCCAGCCGGTCGTCGCCGGCAGGCCGCTGCGCGCGCGCACCCGCGCTGCGGCGGCGACGGCGTCGGCCCGGATCTGCTGCTCGCCCTCCACCGCCCCGTCGCGCACGAGCTGCCGCCCGTCGACCCACACGTGCCGCACCCGCGGGGCACCGTGCACGAGGGCGTTGGCCACGTGCGGGACGAGCGGCCCGCAGTCGGCGAGCACCAGGTCGGCGCGCGCGCCGGGCGTCAGCGTGCCGATCGTGCCGGCCAGGCCGAGCGCCCGCGCGCCGCCGAGCGTCGCCCACTCGAGCGCCCGTTCGGCGGTGACGGCGCCCCGGTCGCCCCGGGCCGCGCCGTAGGCGTCGCACGAGGTCGCGGCGGCACGCAGCACGTCGCTGTGGTTGCTCGTGTTGGGGGTGTCGGTGCCGAGCGCGACGTGCGGCAGCTCCGGGTGCCGGCCGGCCTCGGCGAGCCCGAGGCACAGCCGCAGCGCCGCGCCGGGGCAGTGCGCGACGGTGGCGCCGGTGCGGTGCAGCACGGCCACCTCGTCGTCGTCGAGGTGCGTTCCGTGGCCGATGACGCACCGCTCGTCGAGCACGCCGATCCGCTCGAGGTGCACGAGCGGCGCCGCGCCGCGGGTCTGAAGGAAATGCGCGCGATCCTGCGGGCCGGCCGACAGGTGCAGCGTCCAGCCGGTGCCGCGCTCGCGGGCCGTCGCCGCGGCGGCGACGAGCACCTCGTCGCTGCAGCCGTCGTGCCCGACGACCGAGGGCCAGCGCAGGAGCCCAGCCGCGCGCCCACCCGCCTCGTGCAGCACCGAAACGGCGGAGGCCGCGTCGCGCTGCCCGAGCGGGCCCGGCCAGCGGTCGCTCACCCAGGCCCCGAGCGCGCCGCGCACGCCCATCGGCGCCAGCGCGCGCGCCACCGCGTCGGGGTGCCGCAGCACGCCCGCCTCGAGAAAGGCGGTGGTGCCGGTGCGCAGCATGCCGACGACGCTCAAGCGCGCGGCGGCCACCTCGTCGGCGGCCTCGCTCGCCACGTGCGGGGGCAGCACCCAGACACCGAAGTGTTCGCCGAGCGGCGCCGCGGCAGGCTCGGCGCCCGGGAACAGGGTCGGTCCGGTGAGGTGCACGTGGGCGTTGATCAGCCCGGGTAGCAGCACGCCGTCACCGCCGTCGACGCGCTCGCGCGCGTCCCAGCGCTGCTCGACCTCGGCGCGCGGGCCGACCTCGGCGACGACGCCGTCGCGCACGGCCACCGCACCGTCCGCCCAGACCGTGCGGGCGTCGTCCATCGTCACCACGCGGACGGCGGTGACGAGCAGGTCGGCGGGCTCGCTCACCGGGCGGACAGCCCGGCATCGACCGGCAGCGCGATGCCGGTGACCATCCGCGCCTCGTCCGACAGCAGCCAGGCGGTCGCCGCGGCGACGTCCTCGGGCTGCACCCACGGCACCGGCAGGCTGTGCAGCGCCGCGAACACCGGCGCGACGTCGGCCCGGCCGGGGGAGGCGGCGTCCGGCGCGAACAGTCGGTAGGTCGACTCGTTCTGGATCATGTCGGTGTCCACCGCCGTCGGGTGCACCGTGTTGACGCGCAGCCCGCGCGGACCGAGCTCGTTCGCGAGCGAGCGGGCCAGGCCCACCAGCGCGTGCTTGGCGGCGCTGTAGTGCGCCAGGTGCGCCGGCGCCTTGATACCGCCGTTCGCGCTGCTGATGAGCACCACGCTGCCGCGGCCGGAGGCGAGCAGCGAGGGCAGAGCGGCCTGCACGGTGTTCCAGACCCCGGTCAGGTTGATGTCGATCAGCTCCTGCCACGCCATCGCCGTCAGCGCCTCGGCGGATGCGGGCGTCACGACGCCGGCGTTGGCCACCACCCCGCTGATCTCGCCGAGCTCGGCGCGCGCCTGCTCGACAACCGCCTGCACCGCCGCCCGATCGCGTACGTCGGCCACCCGAAACAACCCGCGCCGGTCCAGCGCCTCGACGGCGCGGGCGGTCTCGGCGAGGTCGGCCTCGGTGGCGCCCCCGTAGGGCGTACCGCCGACCGGTGCGCACAGGTCGAACCCGACGACGTCTGCGCCCTCGCCCGCCGCCCGCAGGCAATGCGCCCGGCCCTGGCCGCGGGCGGCGCCGGTGACGAGCACGACGCGCCCGGCCAGCCGGCCGGGGATGACCGGCGGGCCGCTCACTTGATTACCGTGCCGGCGTCGACGGGCAGCGCGACGCCGGTGATGTACCGCGCCTGCTCGCTGGCGAGGAACAGCACCGCCTCGCTGACATCGGCGGGCTGGATCCACGGCACAGGCAGCACGTTCAGGCTCGTGAATACCGGCTCGACGTCGGCCCGGCCGGGGTTCTCGACGTCGGGCCGGAACATCGCGTACGCCTCGGGCCAGTGCACCATGTCGGTGTCGACGGTCGTCGGGTGCACGGTGTTGACCCGGATGCCCTGCGGGCCCAGCTCGTTCGCGAGCGAGCGCATCAGGCCGACGAGCCCGGTCTTGGCGGCGCTGTAGTGCGCCATGTGCGGCGGGCCCTTGAGCCCGGCGGCCGAGCTGATGAGCACGATCGAGCCGCCGCCGCGGGCGAGCAGCGCGGGCAGGCACGCCGACACGGTGTTCCACGGGCCGGTGAGATTCACCGCGAGCACCGTCGCCCAGTCGTCGGGGGTGATGTCGGTGGCGGCCTTGAGCTGCATGATGCCGGCGTTGGCGACCACGACGTCGAGCCCGCCGAGCTCGGCCACCGCCTTGCCGACGGTGGCCGCGAGCGCATCGGCGTCGCGCACGTCGACCTCGGCGGTGACGACTCGGCGACCCCGCCGCTCGACCTCGCGTGCGGTCTCGGCCAGCTGGTCGGCGGTGCCCTGGGCGTAGCGCGTCGCGGGGATGTCTGCGCACACGTCGAGCGCGATCACGTCGGCGCCCTCGGCCGCCAGGCGCAGGCAGTGGCTGCGGCCCTGCCCCTTGGCCGCGCCGGTGACGAGCACGACCTTGCCGGCCATGCGCCCCTCGGGTGTGCTCATGTCGGTATCCCTCCAGCGGGCGGCGGCAGCCGGTGGCCCATCCGGGTGCGCTTGGTCTCCAGGTAGCCGGCGTTGTGCGCGGTGGGTGTGGTCGGCAGCGGCTCAGCGGTGACCGTCAGCCCGGCGGCCCGCAGCGCCTGCTCCTTGTCCGGGTTGTTGGTCAGCAGCTGCACGTCGGTCACGCCCAGGTCGTCAAGGATCTGCCCGGCGACGAGGTAGTCCCGCCCGTCGACGGGGTGGCCGAGCTCGAGGTTCGCATCGACGGTGTCCCGACCGGCGTCCTGCAGGGCGTAGGCGGCGAGCTTCTGGGCGATACCGATGCCCCGGCCCTCGTGGCCGCGCAGGTACAGCACCGCGCCGCGGCCCTCGCTCGCGACCCGGGTCAGCGCGGCGTCGAGCTGCTCGCCGCAGTCGCAGCGCAACGAGGAGAACGCGTCGCCGGTGAGGCACTCGGAGTGCACGCGCACGAGCACCGGCTCGTCGCCGGCCAGGTCACCGCACACGAGCGCCACGTGCTCCTCGCCGTCGAGCGTCGAGCGGTAGCCGAGGCAGGTGAGCTCGCCGTAGGGGGTAGGGAGCCGCGCCTCGGCGATGCGCTGGACGATCCGCTCGGTGCCCCGCCGGTAGGCCACCAGGTCGGCGACGGTGAGGTAGGGCAGTTCGTAACGGGCGGCGAGGCGGCGCAGCTGCGGGCGCCGGGCCATCTCGCGCCGGGCCGGGTCGACGACCTCGCAGATGAGCCCGCCGGGCCGCAGCCCGGCCAGGCGAGCCAGGTCGACCGCGGCCTCGGTGTGGCCGGGCCGCTCGAGCACCCCGCCGGGCCGGGCGCGCAGCGGGAAGACGTGGCCGGGCCGGCGCAGGTCCTTGGGGCGGGTCTGCTCGTCCACCAGGGCCCGCACCGTCAGCGCCCGGTCGGCGGCCGAGATGCCGGTGGTCGTGCCGACCAGCGCGTCGACGCTGACGGTGAAGGCGGTGCCCATCGCGTCGTCCGGGCCGGCGCCACCGGCGACCATGAGCGGCAGCCGCAGCTCGTCGCAGCGCTCGGGCGCGAGGGCGACGCACAGCAGGCCTGAGGTGTGCTGCAGCAAGAAGCTCACCGACTCGGGCGTGGCGTGCTCGGCGGCGACGATCAGGTCGCCCTCGTCCTCGCGGTCGGTGTCGTCGGCGACGATCAGCACGGTGCCCTGCGCAAAGGCCGCGAGCGCGGCGTCGACGCGGGTGCGCACCGCCGGCCAGTCCTCGGTCGCCGGCTCCGGCGTACCGGGCCCGCCCGGCAGGCGGGCGAGCAGCACGCCGTGGAAGGGAGAGGCGTCGGCCAGGCCCCCGCTCACCGGCACCTCCCTGCCAACGCGTGCCGGTGACGGGCGTCACGTAGGCGCTACAAAGGGACCACGGACGGACGCTGCTGTCAACGGTGGCCCGTACCGGCCCCAGGGTGCTGGACAGATCGGCGCGCGCGGTGTTACCTCAAGGCATCGCGGCGCCGTGACGACCGTCACGGAAACGTCCTTGACCCGACGGGGCCGCGTCTTCTCGGCGGGGTAGTCCCGTCGGTACCCTGACGGAGGCACCCGTGACTCGCACACTCCGCCGCTCGGCGACCCTCGCCCTCGCCCTCGCGGCTACGACGGCGCTCGCCGCCTGCACCAGCGACAGCGCGTCGGACACCGTCGCCGCCGCCGCGTCGGCAGCCGCGTCGGTGGCACCCGGCACGGCATCGGCATCGGCATCGGCCTCTCCCTCGACAGGCGACGAGCCGGGGTGCGAGGACGCCCGCGGCAAGACCGTCGGCTACAGCGAACCGATCCCCGACCCCAACTTCGCCCAGATCGAGAAGATCATGAGGTCGGGTCTGGACCAGTACGGCGTCGAGCTCAAGACGACGAACGCGAACCTCAACCCCGGCAAGCAGCTGTCCGACATCCGCACGCTGCTGCAGGGCGGCATCGACGTGCTGGTCATCAACCCGCTGGCGGTGCAGGCCATCGAGCCGGCCCTCTCGCAGGTGCGCGACAAGGACGTGCCCATCGTCGCGCAGGAGACCAGGCAGGGCGGGCCCTACGCCACCAACGTCACCGCCGACGTCGAGACCGCGGTCTCGGAGGCGACCGCGCAGATCAAGGCCGAGGGGGAGGGGGGCAAGGTCGCGGCCGTGACCGGTCCGCCGCTCGCGGAGATCCTCGTGCGGGAGAACACCGCCTTCGAGGAGAACGCCAAGAAGGACGGCTTGACCGTCGTCGAGAGCCAGGCCAACACGCAGATCTCGCCTGCGGGCGCCAAGGCCGTCGCCGACGGCTACAAGCAGAAGTATGGCAACGACCTCACCGCCATCTGGACCTTCAACGACACCTCGGCGGTCGGCATCGCGTCCTCCTTCGGTCCCGACTTCCAGCCCGAGCTCTACTCGATCAACGGCCAGCCCGAGGCCATCCCGTTCGTCAAGGACGGCCGCATCACCGCCACCTGGGACCTGCGCCAGGACAAGCTCGGGCAGGCGCTCGCCTACGCCGCGCTGCAGGCGCTGTGCAACAAGGAGCTCCCGAAGGAGATCGTCGTCCCGGTGCAGAAGATCGACAAGAGCAACGTCGAGAGCTACCGGCCGCTGTCCGACCGCGCGAACGACCCGTTCCAGGTCGAGCTGGAGGAGCGTGACGGCCGCACGTTCATCAAGATCGACGAATAGGGGCCGCAGATGAGCGCGCCGAGCCTGCTCGCCGCCCGCGGGCTGTCCAAGAGCTACGGCCCGGTGCGGGCGCTGTGCGAGGTCGACCTTGATCTCGCGGCCGGTGAGGTCGTCGCCCTGGTCGGGGAGAACGGCTCGGGCAAGTCGACCCTGTCGCGGCTGCTCACCGGCGGCGCAGCGCCTGATGCCGGCACCGTGCTGCTGCGCGGCGCCCCGGTGCGCTTCGCTCGCCCACGCGAGGCGCTGGCCGCGGGCGTCGCGGTGGTCTCCCAGGAGCCGGCCGCGGTGCCAGGCATGAGCGTGGCCGAGAACGTCCTGCTGACCCGGCTGAGCTCGCCGGCCCGGCGCACGCGGCGGCGGGCGGGGGAGCGCGAGGCCGCCGGGCTGCTGCAGCGGGTAGGGCTGGACCTCGATCCGGCGCAGCCGCTCGCGAGCGTCGGGCAGGGCGAGCGCGAGCTGGTCGAGCTGGCCAAGGCGCTCGCTGCCGCCCCGCGGGTGCTGGTGCTCGACGAGGTGACGACGCGCATGCCCGACCCGGAACGGCTGTTCCAGGTCGTGGAGCAGCTGTCGGCCGATGGGGTGGGGGTGCTGTTCATCACCCACCGGCTCAGGGAGATCCGTCGCCTCGCCTCGCGGGCGGTCGTGCTGCGCGACGGCCGGCTGGTCGCGCGCCTCTCCCGCGACGAGCTGTCCGACGAGACCATCAGCGCGGCGATGGTGGGGCGCGAGCTCGGCGACTTCTACGGCAAGGTCCACGTCGAACCGGGGCCGACCGTGCTCGAGGTGGCTGGCGTCCCGTTGCGGCGCGCCGGCGCACCGGTGTCGCTGTCGGTGCGGGCCGGCGAGGTGGTCGGGGTGGCCGGGCTGGTCGGCTCGGGTCGCAGCGCGCTGCTCGAGATGCTGGCCGGCTGCCGCACCGCGACCGCCGGCACGGTGTGCGTCGCCGGCAGGGTCGTGCGTCCCGGCGCACCGGCGGCGGCCCGCGCCGCCGGGGTGGGCCTGGTGCCCGAGGACCGCTTCCGGCAGGGGCTGCTGCGACCGGCCTCGATCAGCGCGAACCTCGCTCTCGACACCCACGCGGTGCTGCGCCGTCCGTCGCGTCGGCGCGAGCAGCAGCAGGCCCGCGCGAGCATCGACCGCTATCGCATCCGGTGCAGCTCGCCGGACGCCCCCGTCACGTCGCTGTCCGGCGGCAACGCGCAGAAGATCGTCCTGGCGCGGTGCCTCGCGGCCCGGCCACGGGTGCTGCTGCTCGACGAACCGACCCGCGGCGTCGACGTGGGGGCGCGCGCCGAGATCTACGAGATGGTGATGGAGCAGGTGCAGGGCGGCTCCGCCGTGCTGCTGGCCTCCTCCGACCTGCTCGAGCTGCTGGCCCTGTGCGACCGGGTGCTCGTGCTGCACGACGGCGAGCTGGTCGGCGAGCTGACCGGTGACGAGGCCACCGAGGAGGAGCTGGCGCTGCTGAGCGCCGGCGGGAGGAGGGCGGCGTGACCACCAGCAGCACCGCACCGACCGGGGCGCAAGAGCTCGCGCCCGGCGCCGCGATGGGGGCGGCGCCGCCCGGTCGTGGGGCGGCCGCGCGTGGCCGGGTGAGCCGGGGCCTCAACCAGTACGCCGGCGTGCTCAGCGTGCTCGCGGTGCTGGTCGTCTACCTGTCGCTGACGCAGGAGAACTTCCTGAGCCCCACCAATTTCGCCAACGTGCTCGACACGGCGTCGGTGACGCTGATCGTCGCGGTCGCGCTGACCTTCACCCTGCTGATCGGGGCCATCGACCTGTCGATCGGGGCGATCATCGCGCTCACGGCCACGACGCTGTGGGAGCTCATCACCCGCACGAGCCTGCCGGTGCCGGTGTCGATCCTGCTCGCCGTCACGCTCGCCTTCGCGCTGGGCTTCTTCGTCAACGGCCTGCTCATCGGTCGGGTGGGCCTGAGCTTCCTGGTGGTCACGATCGCCACCGCCTACCTGTTCCGGGGCGTGGCGAAGCTGCGCACCGCCGGCCAGGACCAGTCGGTCTTCGGTGTCGGGTTGCTCGACGCGCTGCGCGACACGCGCCTGCTCGGGCTGCCGCTGACGGTCTGGGTGGCCGGTGCGGTCTTCCTGGTCGGTCTGCTCGTGCTGCGCTACACCGGCTTCGGCCGCATGGTCTACGCGGTCGGTGGCAACCCGGAGGCGGCGCGGCTGGCCGGCATCAACGTCACGATGGTGCGCGTGAGCGTCTTCGGCATCGCCGGGGCGCTCGCGGGCATCGCGAGCGTCGTCGACGTCAGCCGCACGACGTCGGCCTCACCCAACGCCCAGCTGGGCATCGAGCTGATCGCCGGCGCCGCGGTGCTGCTCGGCGGCACGTCGTTCATGGGTGGGCGCGGCACCCTGCTGGGCTCGCTGCTCGGCGTGCTGTTCCTCGGCATCTTGTCGAACGGGCTGACCTTGGCGAGCGTGTCGAGCTACTGGGCCGACGTCGTCAGCGGCGTGGTGCTCGTTGCGGCGATCGCCTTTGACCGGTGGCGCAACGGCACCGGCACGCCCTGAGCCGGTCGTCGGCTCGGGCGGACGCTGACCGGCTCTGTCCAGACGTCCCACGCGTGGTCGGCAGAAGCATCCGTCGCTCGCCGGGTGTCCCTCGCCCCAAAGATCCCGACGATCACCCACGCCCGGTGCACGGCCGCACGGCGCCCGGTCCGCTTGTCGGGGACCGAGCGCCGGGACTGCGGGCGGCGGGCACGTCCCGCCACGGCTCATGCCGGCACTGACGAGCGCGCACACAGCCTGATCCATTGGCGTCTCGCTTGCCGTGAGATGACCGGTTCGCGACCCCGTCGTGGATCAGGCTGTGTGCGGGAGTGTCAGCACCCGGCGGGTCGCGCGGCGGCGGCACCCCCCTCGGCTACGGGGACCGGCGCGGGCCGCGCGGGTCAGACGAAGAACTCGTCCCAGGCCTGCTCGTCGAAGGCCATGTGCTGCGCCTTGGCCAGCTGCCCGTCGCGCACCTGGAAGATGACCGTCTCGCGCTGGTCCAGGATCCGCCCGTCCGGGCGCTTGGCCGTCACGTGCGAGATGTTGATGGCGTGATCGGCGCTGCCGAGGTAGTCGAGCGGCTCGGCGTTGTAGGTGCCCTCGGTCCATTCCATGATGTCGAAGAAGTTCTTCATCACGTTCTGCATGCCGACCGTGGTGCCGCCGGTCGCCGCCTTGCCGGTGACCGTCCACTCGATGTCCTCGGCGAACAGGCGCTGCACCTCGTGCATGTCACCGCCCTTGAAGGCGGCGTGCGCGCGGCGCACAAGGTCGGCGTGCGGGTGCTCGCCGTCGGTCTTCTCCAGTGCCATGCGGAACCTCCGAGTCATGTGGTCGACGTCGCGAATCTATGCCGTATCCATGACGACCGCAAGCGATTTGCCATGCGGCGAGTGCTTGCGCCGTGCCGAGTCCCTGTTACTCTGCTGACGGTCGTCATGACAACGCAAGACGCTAGGGCCGGTCGACGGGAGGTGTCGTGGACACGGACCAGCACGCGCGCCGCCATAGCGTGGGCGTCGGGGGCGTACGCACGTCGTGGCTCGAGGCCGGCGAGGGCGCCCCGGACGGACCGCCGCCGCTCGTGCTTCTGCACGGCGGTGCCTGGGGCGAGAGCGCCGGGACGGCCTGGGCAGGGTGGATCCCGAAGCTGCCCGGCCGCCGGGTGCTCGCACCCGACTGGCTCGGTTTCGGCGAGAGCGACAAGCTGCGCGACTTCATCGACCTGCAGGGCCGCATGGTCGCCGTGCTCGCCGGCTGGCTCGACGCCGTCGGTGTCACCCGGTGCGACGCTGTCGGGCTCTCGATGGGTGGGGCGAATGTGCTGCGCGACCAAGGCGCGGCGCCGCCGCTGCTTCCCCTGCGCCGGCTGGTACTCATCAGCGCCGGCGGCGCCCCGCTCACCGCGCGGGCCAGGGCCCGGCTCGGCGACTACGACGGGTCGCTGGAGTCGATGCGCGCCCAGGTGGCGCTGGCCTGCGCCGACCCGGCGGTCGCCGCCGACGACGTGCACGTGGCCGAGCGGCACCGCACCAGCCTGCTACCCGGCGCCTTTGAGGTGATGGCGAGCCTTTCGTTGCGCAGCCCGGTGGCCTCGCCACCGCCGCCCGGGGATCCGACGCCGTACGAGCGCATCGGCCTGCCCGTCCTCGTCGTCACGGGCGACAGGGACGAGCTCAAGCCGCCGGGCTTCGCCGACGGCGTGCTGGCCCGCCTGCCGGACGCCCGGCACCTGCACGTGCCGCAGGCCGGCCACTGCGTGCAGCTCGACGCACCCGACGTCCTTGCCACCGCCGTCCTGGCCTTTTTGGACGCCGACACCCCCTCCGCCCATGACGACAAGGAGCACCCCACCGTGACCGGACACCGCTCGTGACCGCGCCCGCCGTCCCGCGCCCGTCGCACGAGTACACCGAGCCGCAGCAGGTCGAGGTCGACGGCACCTCGGTCGCGCTGCGCCGGCAGGGGGAGGGCGAGCCGGTGCTGTTCCTGCACGGCCACTGGGCCACCCGTCGGTGGCTGCCGCTGCACGCGCGCCTGGCCGAGTCGGTCGATCTGCTCGCTCCCGAGCACCCCGGGTTCGGCGAGAGTCCGATGCCGGCGTGGGTGGGCGGTCGCGACGACGTCGTGCTGCTCTACCGCGACCTGCTCGACGCTCTTGCGCTGCCGTCGGTACACCTGGTCGGCTACGGCCTGGGGGGTTGGCTAGCCGCCGACCTCGCGGTGTGGTTCCCCGAGCGGGTGCGCAGCCTGACCCTGCTGGCGCCCTACGGCCTGCGCGTCGAAGGGCACCCGATCGGCAACATGTTTCTGATGAACCCAGCCGAGTTCCCGGCGGCCTACGGGCTGCCGGCCGACTCCGAGATCGTGCCGGGCGTCGGCACGCCGGACCAGGGCGGCACCAGGGAGTGGGCGCACCGCTACGGCGAGATGGGCGCGGCGGCGCGGCTCATGTGGCAGCGGCGCTACGACACCGCGCTCGACACGCGGCTGCCCCGCCTTGCTGCTCGGGGCCTGGTCAGCCTGGTGGTCGGCGCCGAGGACGACCGGATGGTGCCGGCCCCCCACCTGGCGCGCTGGGCCGAGCTGCTCGACGCCCGCAACGTCCTGCTGCCCGGTGGCCACGCCTTCCCGATCACCGAGCCCGACCGCACCGCCTCGACTGTCCTCGACCTGATCCAGGAGACCAGCGCATGAGCAACCGGCTGCAGTTCTACAACTTCACGCTCATGCCCTACCCGTTCATCCCGCCGGGCGAGGACCTCGAGTCGACGTGGATCACGATCCCGAATACTTTGTTCGATCCGAAGGTGGCGCACCAGCTCTACACCGAGTACCTCGAGCAGCTGGTGGCCTCCGAGAAGCTCGGCTACGACGGCATCATCGTCAACGAGCACCACCAGAACGCCTTTGGCACGATCGCCGCCCCCAACGTGTGGGCCGGCTGGCTCGCGGCCCGCACCTCCCGGGTGAAGATCGGCGTGATCGGCAACGCCCTGCCGCTGCACCAGAACCCGCTGCGCGTGGCGGAGGAGATCGCCATGCTCGACATCATCAGCGGCGGGCGCATCATCAGCGGCCATGTGCGCGGCATGGGCGCGGAGTATCACTCCTCCGGCATGGACCCGACGCGGAGCAAGAGCCGCTTCTGGGAGGCGCACGACCTCATTCTCAAGGCGTGGACCAGTGACGGGCCGTTCACCTGGCAGGGCGAGAACTACGACATCGAGTACGCCAACATCTGGCCGAAGCCTGTGCAGCAGCCGCACCCGCCGATCTGGATGCCGGGCACCGGGTCGACCGAGACGATCGAGGAGGTCGCCAAGCGACGCTTCTCCTACATGCAGACGACCACGTCGAACTGGATCACTAAGAAATCGTTCGCGCTATTTCGCCAGACCTGCAACGACACGTACGGCTACGAGCCCGAGCCCACGCAGCTCGGCCGGGTGATCCCTACGTACGTCGCCGAGACCGACGAGCAGGCCTATCGCGAGTTCATGCCGCACGCCATGTGGTTCTTCCGCACCGGCCTGAAGATCCCGATGCACCACCTGATGCCGCCCGGTTACAACACCTCCGCCACCATGCTGCGCACCATCGAGGGACGCGCGGCCGCCGGGGTCAAGAACTTCTGGGAGATGAGCTACGACGAGCTGATCTCGACCGGGCACATCATCGTCGGCTCGCCCGACACCGTCATCGAGAAGTACAGCCAGCAGGCCGAGGAGTTCGGCCTCGGCATGGCCGTGAGCGCCGGCGGCAGCCTCGGGGCGATGCCGAACTGGATGGCGATGAAGAACATGCAGATCATGGCCGAGCAGGTCATGCCCGCCTTCCGTGAGCCCGACGGCAAGCCCGACCACCTGCGCGAGGACCGGCCGGTCGCCGAGACCCATTCGGGGCGCGCGGCGACGATCGCTGCGCCCGCGTTGCAGCCGGTCGTGCGCCTGTCGGACGGACGTGACCTGCCGACCGCCACCGGCCACATCGCCGAGGTGCTCGCAGACGGCAGCACCGAGCCGCCTGCGCCGCCGCCCGGTGCTGACGCGAACGCCGCCCCGTCGAACGGCGCCGCGGCGTCCGTGCCCGAGGGCGCGCCGGCGACCGTGGGAGCCTGAGGGCTCGTGGACGACGTCCCCGCCGGTGCGCGCGGTCGGCCCAGGGCGAGGGTGCTCGCCAGCCCGCACCGGCTCAAGCTGGCGGTGTTCGCGGCCAACGTCGCCGGCGGCAACAACCTGACGACGGCCCCTGAGGCGCTCGACGGCAGCTGGGCCGGCTCGCTCGCCGTGGCCCAGCGGGCCGACCGGCTCGGGGTCGAGGCCCTGCTGCCCATCGCGCGGTGGCGGGGCCTGGCTGAGCCGTCCCGGCGGGCGGCGCACCGCACGTTCGAGACCTTCACCTGGGCAGCGGCGGTCGCGGCCTGCACCCGCGACATCGGTGTGTTCGCGACCGCGCACGTACCGCTGCAGCACCCCGTGCAGGTCGCCAAGATGATCGCCACGATCGACCACGTCAGCGACGGCCGGTTCGGGCTCAACGTCGTCGCCGGCTGGAACGAGCTGGAGCTGCGAATGTTCGGCGAGCACGCCGAGCAGTCGGCCGAGGACCGGTACGCGGTGGCCGCCGAGTGGCTCGCCTTCTTGCGGCGCTGCTGGAGCGAGCCGGAGGAGTTCGACTCCCGCGGCGAGTGGTTCAGCGGCGAGGGGGTGCTGTCCGAGCCCCGTCCGGTGCAGTCTCCTGGTCCGCTGGTCATCGGCGCGGGCAGCAGTCCGAGCGGTCGTGCCTTCGCCGCTGAGCACTGCGACCTGCACGTCGCGTTGCTGCCGAGCGTCGAGGACGCCGACCAGGTGGTCAAGGAGGTGACCGAGGCGGCCGGACGTTTCGACCGCACTCTCGCGCTGTGGTCGCCGGTGCACGTGGTCGTCGGTGACACACCGGCGTGGGCCCGGGCCGCGTACGAGCGGATGGTCGAGCAGGTCGGCGACTGGCAGGCCGCGCAGACGGCGCTGTCGATGCTGGTGCCGGGGGGCGTGCCGGACCCCGTCGCCCGGCACGAGCTGGGGGCCTCCGCCATCGCCGGGTTCTTTGCCCTGGCCGTGGTCGGCGACGCCGACGAAGTCATCGAACAGCTCCTCGCGCTGTCCGCGGCCGGCGTCGACGGCGTCGCGCTGTCGTTCCTCGACTACTCGGACGGGCTCGACCGGCTCGAGCACGACCTGCTGCCGCGCCTGGTGGACGCGGGCCTGCGGGAGGGCTGAGCGATGCTGGTGTGGCTGCCGCCGGACCTCGACGCGGCAGCGCTCGGGCCGCTGCCAGAGCGGCTGGAGCGTGGGTCGCTGCCGGCCGAGGGGCCGGTGCCGCCGCGGGCCGACGAGGTCGAGGTCTTGGTGCTCGACCCGCAGCAGCGCGGCCGGCTCGTGGAGGTGCTGCCCTCGCTCACTGGCCTGCGCCTGGTGCAGACGCTCAACGCCGGCGTCGACTGGGTGCCCCAGCTCGACGACGGCGTGACGCTGTGCAATGCCAGCGGCGTGCACGACGGGCCGGTGGCCGACTGGGTGCTCGGCGCCGTGCTGGCGCAGGAGAAGCGGCTGCTGCACTTCGCGGCGCTGCAGGCCCGCGGTGAGTGGGACCGCGAGGCGAACCTCGCCTTCGGCTCCGGACCACCGGCGGGCGACCTGGCCGAGCAGACCGTGCTCATCGTCGGGTACGGCTCGATCGGCGCAGCGGTCGAGCGGCGCTTCGCCTCCTGCGGCTCGCGCATCCTGCGGATCGCGAGCCGAGCCCGTGAGCAGGATGGCCGGCAGGTGCACGGGCCCACGTCGCTGCCCGACCTGCTGCCCGAGGCGGACGTGGTGGTCGTGCTCGCGCCCGCCTCGCCCGAGACCGTCCACCTGGTCGACGCCGGCTTCCTCGCAGCAATGAGAGCTGGCGCACTGCTGGTCAACGCCGCCCGCGGCTCGCTCGTCGACCCCGTCGCGTTGCTCGACGCAGCCACCGCCGGGCGGGTGCGCGCCTGCCTGGACGTCACCGAACCCGAGCCGCTGCCTGCGGGCGACCCGCTGTGGCACGCGCCCGGCGTCACCATCACCCCGCACGTGGCCGGCTCGTCGGCGCACTGGCGGCAGCGGGCGTACGCGTTGGTCGGTGACCAGCTTCGGCGCTACGCCGCGGGGGAGCGGGTCCTCAACGTGCGCCGAGACGGCGAAAGCGCGTAGAACGTCGCAGGAATGGGCGCCTCTTCGATCGGCCCACACTTGAAGCCGTCCGCACGGCCCGTTACGTTCGCTGCTCGCCTACCCAGGAGTGCGACGATGCGAGCTGTCCCGACCTTCGGCAGTCCCGTCGAGGTAGCCGGACCGGTGGCGGCGCCCCGGCAACTCGTCGTGCCGCCCTCGGCTGTCGGCCGCGTCGCTGCCGCGCAGCCGTGAGCGAGCAGCTGGTACTCGCCGAGCGCCGCGGGCGCGTCCTGCTGGTCACGCTCAACCGGCCGGACCGGCTCAACGCCTGGACCGACGCCCTCGAGGACGAGTACTTCGCGCAGCTGGCGGAGGCGGAGGCCGATCCTGACGTCCGGGCGGTCGTGGTCACCGGCGCCGGACGCGGCTTTTGCGCCGGAGCGGACATGGCCGACCTGCAGCGGGTGACCGAGGCAGGCTTCGACGTGGTCGCCGGACAGATCCGGCCACCGCGTGACTACCCGCTAAACCTGCGCCTGCCGCTCGTGGCAGCGGTCAACGGTGCGGCGGCCGGTCTCGGCCTGGTCGAGGCGCTCTACTGCGACGTCCGGTTCTGCACCCCGACGGCCAAGCTGACCACCTCGTTCGTGCGCCGTGGACTGGTGGCCGAGTACGGCGTCGCCTGGTTGCTCCCGCGCCTGGTCGGCCGGGCCGCGGCGCTCGACCTGCTCCTGTCCGGCCGGGTGGTGCTGGGGGACGAGGCGCTGCGCCTCGGCCTGGTCGACCGGCTGGTGCCTGCCGACGAGCTGGTCGAGGCCGCCGTCGCGTACGCAAGCGACCTGGCGGAGAGCTGCTCGCCGTGGTCGATGGCCACCATCAAGGCCCAGGTCCAGCGGGCGATGGACCAGGACTACGCCGCGGCGGCGCGCGAGGCGGAGGAGCTGATGCTGCAGAGCTTCGACTCCCCAGACGTGACCGAGGGGGTGCGCAGCTACCTCGAGAAGCGGCCACCGCAATTTCCGGGCCTGCCGTCCTGATCCTCGTCGGCCCGGCCGCACCTGCTGCGTGCCCCGGCGTCGACCGAGGCTCCGAACCGGCGCCGCCGTCGTGCCATGGTGGGGTAGCGCACGCGCCGACCGCAGCGAGGGCCGACAACAGTGAGGGACCGCCATGGGCAACGTCGCACAGCTCGTCTGGGCCCGAGCCGCAGAGCAGCCGGACGCGCTTGCCCTGCGCGGCTCGGGACGGCAGCTCAGCTATGCCGCGCTGCGCGACGGAGCCGCCGCGGTGGCCGGCGCCACCAGAGCGGCGGGCATCTCGCCCGGTGACCGGGTGCTGCTCCTGGCGCCCAGCGTCCCGGAGTTCGGGGCCCTCTACTACGGCCTGCACGCCGCAGGGGCGGTGGTGGTCACGGTCAACACCATGTCGACGCCGGCCGAGCTCGAGTACGCGCTCGAGGACGCGGGCTGCAGCCTGGTGATCGCCTGGCAGGAGAGCGGAGACGCCGCCGCGACGGCCGCCCGGTCGCAGGGCCTGCCGCACTGGGCCGTGACGGCCGAGCTGGGCGGCCTGTCGCCGGCCGACCCGGCGGCGGGTCCGGTCGAGCGGACGCTCGCCGACACGGCGGTGATCCTCTACACCTCCGGCACCACCGGCCGGCCGAAGGGCGCAGAGATCACCCACGGCAACCTGCGCGCGGCCGCGGCTGCGTTCACCGAGGTGCTCCGGCTGACGCCCGACGACCGGTTCGGCACCGGGCTGCCGCTGTTCCACATCTTCGGCCAGGCCGTCGTCATGGGGACGGCGATCAGCGCCGGTGCCTCGCTGTCGCTGCTGAGCCCCTTCGACCCGGACGAGGCGCTGGCCCTGATCCGCGAGGAGCAGATCACCGCCTTCGCCGGGGTGCCGACGATGTACAACGCCATGCTGCACGCCGGTGGCGACGCCGGTCCGGACGACTTCACCAGCCTGCGGCTGTGCTCCTCCGGCGGGGCGTCCTTGCCAGCCGAGGTGATCCGGGCCTTCGGTGAGCGCTTCGGCGCCGTGCTGCTCGAAGGCTACGGGCTGACCGAGACGACGGGCGCCGCCACCTTCAACGGGCTCGACCGTCCGCGCAAGGCCGGCTTCGTCGGCGTCGCGCTGCCGGGCACCGAGGTCAAGGTGGTCGACACCGCCGGGGCGCAGGCGGCGTGCGGCGAGCCCGGAGAGGTCCTGGTGAAGGGTCCGGTGGTGATGGCCCGCTACTGGGGGCGCCCGGAGGCCACCGAGCAGTCGCTGCAGGACGGATGGCTGCGCACCGGCGACATCGGCCGCATGGACGAGGCCGGCGACCTCGAGATCGTCGATCGCATCAAGGACCTGGTCATCCGTGGCGGCTACAACATCTACCCGCGCGAGGTCGAGGAGGTCCTCTACGAGCACCCGGACATCGTCGAGGCGGCGGTGATCGGTGTCCCTGACGCGCACTACGGCGAGGAGCTCGGCGCGACGATCGTCCTGCGCCCCGGCGCCACGCTCGAGGTGCCGGAGCTGCGGGCCTGGGCCAAGGAGCGGCTGTCGGCCTACAAGGTGCCCCGGCTGTTCGCGTTCGTCGACGCGCTGCCCAAGGGCAGCACCGGCAAGATCCTCAAGCGCTCCATCGAGCGGGGGCAGCTGCACCGCTGACCCGTCGCACCCCACCCTGACGCGTGCCGCAGGCCACGGTCAGTCGTCTCCTGTCGTCATCGGCACCTGCCCACGGGTGCCCTCAACGGGCTGTGCGCCCGTCGGGGACCGGCTGTGGCACCAGCCGCAGCGCTCGTGTCGGGCAGGACACGACAGCCCGCCGGGCATGGGTCACGAGCTCGTCGGGCACCTCGGCGGACAGCAGCGGGTAGCCCCACTCGTCGAGCCCGATCCGCTCGGGAAGCAGCTCGGAGCAGGTGCCCCGCCCGCGACAGGCCGTCCAGTCGATCATCAGCCGGGCGCTCATGCCGCACCCGCCAGGCACCGGCCGTCGGCGTGCGCGTCGAGGTCGGGTCCAAAGGTCTGCAGCACGCTGCGCACGAGGCGAACCGTGCCGTCGGGGTGCGCGCACGCCCCGCGACCGGCGACGCTCCGCGTCAGCTGCGACGCGCGGCCGACCAGCTCCGTCGACCAGCCGAGCTGAGCCATGTCGGCGAGCGTGCGGGCCAGCGCCGGCAGGCCGGACAGGCAGGGACCGCACTGGCGGGCGGAGGAGTCCGCGAGGTACCGCACGATCCCGGCGGACACCTGCAGCGGGCACCGGCCGGGTGCCAGCGCCAGCAGCACGCCGGCGCCCGGGGCTGCCCCCGTCGGCGCGAGCGAGGCGGCGGACAGCCGCAGCGACCGCGCCTCGTCACCGGTCACCCACGCACCGTGGAAGCCCCCGACCAGCAGGGCAGGCACGGTCGGCGCACAGTTCCCACGCCGCAGCACGTCGGCCACCGGCGTCCCGAGCGCCGCCTCGACGACCACCGGCCGCCCGTCCGTTCCCGTGACGGTGCACAGCATCGTCCCCGGCTCGGCAGCCGTGCCCAGCCGGCGGAACTCGTCCGCGCCGTACCTGGCGACGAGCGCGAGCTGGGCCAACGTCTCGACGTTCGAGACGAGCGTCGGCCGACCGCGCAGCCCACGCTCGAAGACGCGTGGCGGCGCGCTGCGTGGCAGCGCCGGTCCGCCGCCGAGCGACCTGACGACGGCGGTCTCCTGCCCCGACACGAAGGCCTCGGCGGCCGTGACGACCTTGACCGGCACCCGGTCGGAGCGCTCGGCCGCCGCCCGGCGCATCACCGGCGCGGCGGCGGGGTGGACGTAGGCGAGGGCCTGCCCGGCGCCGACGGCGTGCGCGGCGCTCGCCAGGCCGTCGAGCACCAGGTGCGGCGAGCGGTGCATCAGGGTGCGGTCCTTCCGGCTGGCCGGCTCGCCCTCGGCGCCGTTGGCGACCACGACAGGACGGCGGCCGGCGGCGACCGCCCGCAGCTTGGTCGCGAGCGGGAAGCGTGCGCCACCGCGGCCGGTCAGGCCGCTGGCGTCGACCTCGTCGAGCAGCCGCCGCGCCGTCGTGGTCGGCAGCGGTCCGAACCGGGCGCGGTGCTCCGGCAGCGCCGCGCCGCCGTCGAGCAGCCGGCGGGTCTCCAGCACGGCGGTCATCGCGACACCAGCACGGGCCCGTGGAAGTCCGCGGCCCGCAGCCGCCACACCACCGCGAACGTCGCTACCGCGACGCACCCGGCCGTGACCGCGAGGCTCCACGTGCGAAAGGCGTCGGTGCCCGAGCCGAGGCCGTGCGCGAGGGCCAGCGGCCAGCACGCGTAGGCCGACCAGTGCACCGCGCGCCATACCCGGTCGGGCAGCCGCTCGCGCAGCATGCTCGTGACCGTCAGCGCGATCAGCAGGTCGAGGGCCAGCGTGCCGAGACCGACGAACAGCGGCCGGTAGGCGCCGGTGAACGGCACGACGATCCCGACGACCCCGGTCAGGGCGTACGGGTCGAGCACTGCGGTCACCACGTGCACCGCGAGCAGCGCGACGGCGAGCAGCGCGGCGTTGCGGTGCAGCCCGGCCGTCACGAACCTCGGCAGCCCGGGCAGCGGGCGACCGCTGCGCGTCAGCACCCCGAGCGCCAGCACCAGGGTCAGCAGCACCATCGCCGTCAGCCCGGTGCCGCGGGAGAGGAACCACAGCGCCTGGTCACCGGTCACGGCGACGGCCAGTCACCCAGCACCTGCACGCTGCCCTGCTCCGCCACGAGCCGGGCGGCGACGCCGAGCCCGAGCAGGTACGGCACGGCGCCCGCACCTCGAACGATCGCGCAGGTGCTCGCGGTGTTCGCCTGCACGCAGTCGCCGGCCGCGACCGTGACGGTCCGCCAGGGTGAGCGGGCCGGCAACCCCGAGCGCGGGTCGATCAGATGGTGCATCGGCCGGCCGCCGCGCTGCCAGCGCCGCGCGGTGCTGCTCGAGGTCGCGAGCCCGCCTGTGCGCACCGCGACGGTCTCGTGCGGTCCGTCGGGTTCGCTGCCCGGCCGGTCCTGCACCCGCACGGCCCAGCCGCCGTCCGGCGCCGGACCGGCCACCGACAGGTTTCCGCCGAGGTTGACCAGCACGCCGCACCCGAGCGTCGAGGCGACGAGCCGGGCGCAGCGGTCGGCGCCGAGCGCCTTGGCCGTCGCGCCGAGGTCGAGCAGCACCCCGTCCGGCACGCGCAGCACGCCGGAGGGGTGCAACCGGACGTCACGCCAGCCGGCGCGACGCGCGATCCGCAGCGTCCCAGACGTCAGGGATGCGAAGTCGCGGTCGTAGCCGAGGGCGCACAACGTCGTCCCGAGCGTCGGATCGACGTCGCCGCCGGTCTTCTCGGCTGCCTCGAGGGCGACGCGCACCGCCTCGGCGAGCAGCGGGCTGACCGGGACCGGCCGGCCGCCTGCCGCCTGCAGCGCCCGCACCTCGGAGTCGGGGCGGAAGCGGCTGCAGGCCCGGTCGAGCGCTGCCAGCTCCCGCTCGACGACGGTCCGGGCCGCGGGCAGCGCGGTCGGCTCGGTCACGAGGACGTCGACCTGCACGCCGAGGGCCCGCCAGCTCTCGCCGGCGGCGGGGCGCTCCGGCGTCCGACGGGGCAGGGCAGTCGCGGCGGGCACGTCAGGAGCCCGAGGAGGTCGTGACGGGGGGCGACGTCGTGCTCGCAAGGCTCGGAGCGCTGTTCGGGGTCGCGGCGCCGGTCGAGCCGGCGCCGCTCGTCGTCGTCGGCACGCCGGTCGAGCCGGCGCCGGTCGTCGTCGGCGCGCCGGTCGTGCCCGAGCCGTCGGCGTGGGCGGCGAGCGCGGTGACCGTGCCGGCGCCGGTGACGGTGACGACGGCGGTGCCGGCGGTCAGCAGACGCAGCCTCGAGGTCCCGCGCTGGCGCGCGTCCCTGGCGTTGCTCATGGCGGGTACTCCTTCACTGGGTGATGACCATGAGGTTGTCCGGTGAGCCCGTCCAGAGGCTTTGCGTCACCTGTGCGTCTGCTATGAGCGCGGCAGTCGTACGGCGAAGCACGTGCGGCCCGGCTCGCTCGCCAGCGAGACGCCGCCGCCGTGGGCCTCGACGATGGCGGCGACGATCGACAGCCCCAGCCCGGTGCCGGCGCCCCCCTGGCGTCCTCGCGAGCTGTCGCCGCGAGCGAACCGCTCGAACGCGCTCGCCTGCAGCTGTGGGGCGATGCCCGGACCGTCGTCGACGACCTCGAGGAGCACGTCGTCGCCGACGGACAGCCGGGCGGTCACGTGGGTCCCCGCCGGCGTGTGCACGCGGGCGTTGGCCAGCAGGTTGGCCAGCACCTGGTGCAGCCGGGACCGATCGCCGCCCACGACGACCGGCTCGTCCGGCAGCTCGAGCCGCCAGCGGTGGTCCGGCCCGGCGGCCGAGGCGTCGCCGAGGGTGTCGACCACCAGACCGGTCAGGTCGACCGGCCCGCGCTCGAGCGGCCGTCCCGAGTCGAGGCGCGCGAGCAGCAGCAGGTCGTCGACCAGGCCGGTCATCCGCACGGCCTCGGACTCGACGCGGGACAGCGCGTGCGCAACATCGTCCGGCACCGGCTCGCGACTGCGGCGCGTCAGCTCGGCGTAGCCGCGGATCGCCGCGAGGGGGGTGCGCAGCTCGTGGCTCGCGTCGGCGACGAACTGCCGCACCCGTGTCTCGCTCGCCTGCCGCGCCGTCAGCGCCCCGCCGACGGCGTCGAGCAGCCGGTTGAGCGCCGCCCCCACCTGCCCGACCTCGGTGCGCGGGTCGGTGTCGCGGCCGGGTACCCGCTCGGCGAGCTCGACCTCACCGCGCTCCAGCGGCAGCGCGCTGACGCGGGTGGCGACGCCGGCGACCCGGTCCAGCGGGCGCAGCGTGCGCCGGACGATGACGGTGGCGGCGACCGCGGCCAGGGCGAGCGCGGCGACTCCGAGCGCCGCCTGCACCCCGACGAGGCGCAGGACGGTCTCGTTCACCGGTCGCAGGGCCAGTGCGGTGACGAACACGTCACCGTCAGGCGTGCGGGCGGCCACCGCGCGGTAGTCGCCGAGACCCGCCACGTCGATGGTCTGGGGCGGACCGGTCGTCACCGCTTCCAAGGCATCCACGGCGTCTTCGGGCAGCGCGGAGACGCTGCCCGACTCGGTGAGCAGCCCCGCCCTGCCCTGACCGGTGAGGGGCAGGTAGGCCCCGACCGTGCCGGGGCGCTGTCCGGGCGCTCCGAGGAAGCCGATGCCCGGGTCCGGACCGTCCCGGTCGCCGCGTTGCGGACGACGAGGTCCGTCGTAGCCGACCGACCGGCCGCCGGCCGCGGCGAGCTGGGTGTCGAGCCGTTCGACGAGGAAGGACCGCAGCGCCAGCGTCGAGGTGACGGCCAGCAGCGCGTAGACCAGCAGCACGAGCAGCATGAGCGCGCCGAGCAACCGGGTGCGCAGCGACCAGCCCGCGGGGTGCAGCGCGGTCACGGAGCCGGCTTGAGCACGTACCCCGCGCCGCGGACGGTGTGGATCATCGGCTCGCGGCCGGCGTCGACCTTCTTGCGCAGGTAGGAGATGTAAAGCTCGACGACGTTCGCCTGCCCGCCGAAGTCGTAGTTCCACACCCGGTCGAGGATCTGGGTCTTGGACAGCACGCGCCGGGGGTTGCGCATCAGGTAGCGGAGCAGCTCGAACTCGGTGGTGGTGAGCTCGACCGGGTCGTCGCCGCGCCGCACCTCACGCGCGTCCTCGTCCATCGTCAGGTCGCCGACGACCAGCACCGGGTCGGCCTGCGCCGCCGTCGCACCGGCCCGGCGCAGCAGGCCGCGCATCCGGGCGACGACCTCCTCCAGGCTGAACGGCTTGGTGACGTAGTCGTCGCCGCCGGCGGTGATCCCGGCGATCCGGTCCTCCACCGCGTCACGCGCGGTGAGGAACAGCACGGGGACGGCGGGCGCCTGCGCCCGCAGCCGGCGCAGCACCTCGAGGCCATCGATGTCCGGCAGCATCATGTCGAGCACGACCGCGTCGGGCCGTACCTCGCGGGCCAGGCGCACGGCGCTCAGCCCGTCGCCGGCGGTGTGCACGTCCCAGCCCTCGTAGCGCAGCGCCATGCCGAGCAGCTCGGACAGCGTCGCCTCGTCGTCGACGACCAGGACCCGCACGGCGCTGCCGTCGGGGCGCTGCAGGGGAGCCGGTGCCGGGCGCGACGTCCTGGTCATGGTCAGCAGTCTCTCCGACGGCGTTGTCCGGTCGCTGTGCGCTTGCTGTGCGCTTGCTGTGCGGCTGCTGTGCGACGCCAACGTCCGCCGCTCGCCCCTCGCGGCCTGCGCTGTGCCTGATAGCGTTCCTGCTATGCTGCCGGCATGGCCGGGATGGGCGGGGCGTGGGTGCGTGAGGCCCGGCTGAGGGCTGGGCTGACACAGGCAGAGCTGGCCCGGCGCGCCGGCACGACGCAGTCGGCCGTCGCACGGCTCGAGAGCGGGCGGACGAACCCGTCCTACGACACGGTCGTGCGGACGGTCCGGGCCTGCGGGCTCGACTTCCTCATCGAGATCGCCGCGCGCGACGACAGCGACTGGGAGCAGGCCGAGCGGCTGCTGCGGCTCTCGCCCGCCCAGCGGGTGGGCCGGTTGACCGACGGGGTCAATGCGCTGGCCCGTCTACGGCAGGCAGCACGTGCCAGCTGAAGCGGCCTTCGAACCGGCCGAGATCCTCGCCGTCCTGTGGCGGCACCAGGTCCCCTTCGTCGTGATTGGCGGGACGGCAGGCTTCCTGTACGGCAGTCCGCTGCCGACCTTCGACGTCGACGTCGTCCCGCTGTCGGACGAGGCGAGCCTGACCCGGCTGTCCGGCGCGCTGCGCGAGCTCCACGCCCGGGTGCGCCTGCCCGACGTGCCCGAGGGATTGCCCTTCGGCCACGACGCGACGAGCCTTGCGTCGGCCGTCTTCTGGAATCTCACCACCCGCTACGGCGACCTGGACATCTCCTTCCGGCCGAGCGGCACCGAGGGGTACGCCGATCTCGTGCGCGACAGCGTCGAGATGGACGTGGGGGGGGTCGTCGTGCGGGTGGCGAGCCTGGCCGACGTCATCCGCAGCAAGCAGGCCGCCGGCCGCCCGAAGGACCAGCGGGCGCTGCCCATCCTGCGCGAGATCCTGGAGCGCACGACGGGCGGACGGCGGCCTGAGCGAACGTAGGCCGTGATCGGTACCGGCAGCTTGCCGGGAGCTCATCCGCGAGCGCGCTACAGGAGCCGGCTCACCTTCCCCAGGTCTACGTGGTCCGACACGCCCGAGAGGCGACCGGAGCCTGGGGACGGTGTCGGACCACGCCCGGTTCAGCGCTGGGCGTCCAGGAAGCGTTGCAGCGACGTCGCGAAGACCTCCGGCTGCTCGGAGTGCACCCAGTGGCCCGCACCCCTGACCCGCACCAGCCGGGTGCGGGGGAACAGCGCGGTCATCGCGTCCCGGTCGTCGTCGCGCACGTAGTCGGAGTCGGCGCCGGCCAGCCACAGCACCGGCCCGCCGTAGGGCGTGGTGCCCTCGGTGGGGAACGCGGCGGCGCTGTCGAGGTCGGCCGCCAGCAGGTCGAGGTTGACGTCCCACGCCCATCCGTCGCCCTGGCGACGCAGGTTCTGCAGCAGGAAGCCGCGCACCCGCTCGTCGGGCACCTGCGCGGCGAGCCGGGCGTCGGCATCGGTCCGCGAGGCGAGCGAGGCCAGGTCGAGCGAGGACATGGCCTGCAGGTAGTGGCCGAACTCGGACGCGCTGGAGGTGCCGTAGTCGACCGGCGCGATGTCGACGACGACCAGCGAGGCCACCAGCTCGGGCCGGCGCAGCGCGACCTGCATGGCGGTCTTTCCCCCGAGCGAGTGGCCGACGAGGTGCACCGGCGCGTCGCCCGAGATGCTGGCCGCGATCTCGGCCGCGAGGGCCCGCACGTCGAGCGTCTCCGTCCATGGCGAGCGGCCGTGGTTCGGCAGGTCGAGCAGCACGGCGCGGTAGCCGTTCGCGGTCAGTGCGCTCGCCGCGGTGGCGAGGTTCTTGCCGCGGCCGAGCAGGCCGTGCAGGAACACGACCGTCGGCCCGTCCGTCCCTGTCGCGCGTCGGGCGAGGGCGTCGGTGGGCATGCACCAGTCTCACCGCACGCGCCGGCGTCGCCTGCCCGCGGGCAGAGCGCGGGATCTATCCGTCGGTAGACGCGCAGCCGCCCCGGCAACGACACCCTCGACGCATGACGACACAGCAGCGCGACGTGGTGAGCATCCGCGGCCTGTCCAAGGCCTATGGCGGCAAGGTGGTGGTCGACGGGCTCGACCTCGATGTCCACGAGGGGGAGGTTCTCGGCCTGATCGGGGCCAACGGCGCCGGCAAGACGACGACGGTGGAGTGCCTGCAGGGGCTGCGCGCTCCCGACGCCGGCCGGTTGCGGGTACTGGGGCTCGACCCGGTCACCCGGGCCGAGGCGCTGCGACCGCGGATCGGCAGCCAGCTGCAGGACTCCTCGCTGCCCGACCGGCTGCGCGTCGGGGAGGCCGTCGAGCTGTTCGCGCGGACCCGCCCGCACCGGGGCGCCGACCTGCTCGAGCAGTTCGGGCTGGCGACCAAGCGGCGCAGCCCCTTCGCGGGCCTTTCCGGCGGTGAGCGCCAGCGGCTGTTCCTGGTGCTGGCTCTGCTCAACCGGCCCGAGCTGGTCATCCTCGACGAGCTGACCCAGGGGCTCGACCCGGCTGCGCGGCGCACCGTCTGGGCGGCGGTGAGCCAGCTGCGCGACGAGGGCACGACGGTGCTGCTCGTGACGCACGAGCTCGCCGAGGCCGAGCGGCTGTGCTCGCGGGTGGTCGCCATGCGCGCCGGCCGGGTGCTCGACGAGGGAACGCCGGACGAGCTGGTCGACCGGCACGGCCGGACCGCGACGATGCTCTTCACGGCCGACGCGCGCACAGCCGAGGGGCTGGAGCGCATCCCGGGCGTCGAGCGCGTGCAGCACCTCGGCCGGCGGGTCCGGCTCACCGGCGACCGGATGATGATCGCGCACGTCGGGGCCGAGCTGGTGCGCCGCGATGCGGTGCCGCCCGACCTGTGGGTGGGCGTGCCCGACCTCGAACAGGCCCTGCTCGCACTGCTCGACGGCGCCGAGGCCGGCACGGAGCCCCAGCGCCCCTCCCGCGTCCTGGCCGGAGCGGCGGCATGAGCGCCGCCCGGCGGCTCGTGCGCGCCGAGCTGCGGCTCATGGTCCGCGACCCGCTGGTGCTCACCTTCGTCTTCGTGTTCCCGATCGTGACGATGCTGATCATCGGTGGCTCCTTCGGCGAGGGCGACCCGGCCTTCGAGGGCGTCGACCCGGCGCACTGGTACGTCGCCTCCTACCTGGTGACGGTCATCGCCGCTACGGGGCTGATCATGGTGCCGGTCCATGTGGCCGCCTACCGCGAGCGAGGCGTGCTGCGGCGCTTCGCTGCCGCCGGCTTCCCGCGCTGGTCGTTCGCGGCCGCCCAGCTCACGGTGGCCCTGTGCGCCATCACGCTGGGCGGCGCGCTGCTGCTCGCGGTGGCCGCGCCCGTCTACGGCGTGCCGAGCGTCCAGGACCCCGGGCGCGTCGCGCTGGCCCTGGCCCTCGGCGCGATCGGCTTCGTGAGCGCCGGCGTGCTGCTGGGGTCGGCGCTGCCGTCGGCGCGGGCTGCGCAGGCCGTCGGACTGCTCTTGTTCTTCCCCTCCTTCCTGCTCGGGGGTGGTGGGCCGCCGCCGTCGGTCATGGGTCCGGCCATGCAGGCCGCCGCCAAGGCGCTGCCGGTGACGCACCTGACCGACGCCGTGCGCGAGCCCTGGCTCGGCCTCGGACCGGCGACCGGGTCGGTGGTCGTGGTGGCCGTGCTGGCGGCGCTGGCCGTCGTCGCGGCCTCCCGACGCTCGGCGCTCTGACGGGCAGGGCCGCGATGGACGCCGGTGGGCGTAGCGTCGCCAGCGTGGCCGCCCCCCGCTGGGTCGAGGTCCTCGACGACCGCCCCGACAGCCGGATCACCGGTCGGGTGCGGGCGCTCGTGCTGGCCGGCTACTGCCTGATCGTCGTGCTCGGGGCGGCCGCCGCGGTGGCGTCGCCGGACGTCGACGGGACGCGCGTCGTGCTCGTCGGAGCCGCCGCCGCACTCGCTGGCGGGGCGCTTTCGGTGCTCGGCCCGCGCCGGCTGCTGCTGCCGGGCGCGGTTGTCGCGACCCTCGGTGCGGCCCTGGCCTTCCAGGTGGCCGGCAATGTCGGCTGGTTCGCCACCGCGCTGCTCGCCGCCTGGTGCGCGACGGTCGGGAGCCGACGCGTGGGGCTGAGCTATCTGACCGGGCTCGTCGTGCTGCTCGCCGTCGAGTGGGTGTGGCTCGCGCCCGACACCGGCTGGCCGCCGTGGATGGCCGGGGCAGCGGTGTCGGCCACCGCGGCCTACGCCGGTCGGCGGCAGGCTGCGCTCACCGATGCGCTGCGGGCGGCGCAGGCCGACCTGGACGTGCGGGTGCGGGCCGAGGAACGTGCGCGCATCGCCCGCGAGCTGCACGACATCGTCGCCCACAGCCTCACCGTGACGCTGCTGCACGTCGAGGGGGCTCGGCTGTCGGTGGAGCACGACCCCGCCGACGCCGCGCGGGCGCTGGCCGAAGCCGAGCGGCTGGCCCGACAGAGCCTGGACGAGATCCGCGGCGCTGTCGGGCTGCTGCGGGAGGCCGGCGGCGACGCCGCGCTCGCTCCGCTGCCGGGGCTCGAGGCGCTGCCCGCGCTGGTCGCCGGCTTCCGCTCGGCCGGCAGCGACGTGCAGCTGGAGACCGACGCTCTCGAGGTGCCCACCACGGTCGGCCTGGCCCTGTACCGCATCACCCAGGAGGCGCTCAGCAACGCCGCCCGGCACGGCGGGTCGGGACCGGTCTCGGTGCAGCTGACGAGCGAGCCCGGTGTCGTCCGGCTGTGTGTCAGCAACGTGCTGCGAGCCGGAGACAGGGAGCGCCAGGGCGGCCTCGGTCTGGTCAGCATGCGCGAGCGCGCCGCCTCGCTCGGCGGGACGGTGTACGCCGGTCCGCAAGCCGGCCGCTGGCTGGTGCGGGCCGAGCTGCCCGTCGCGGCCACCTTGCCTGCCTCACCGGGCCAGGCGGCACCCGAGGTGCTGGTGCCGTGATCCGGCTCCTGCTCGTCGACGACCAGGAGCTCGTGCGCGCCGGCCTTGCCAGCGTGCTCCGCGAAAGCTTCGGCTTCCAGGTCGTCGGCGAGTGCAGCGACGGCAGCGGCGCGGTCGGAGCGGCCGTCGCCACGCGTCCGGACGTGGTGCTCATGGACGTGCGGATGCCGCTCGTGGACGGCATCGAGGCGACCCGGCGGCTGCGGGAGCTTGCCGACCCGCCGCCGGTGCTCGCGCTCACCACCTTCGACGACGACGAGGTGCTCGCGGGGATGCTGCGCGCCGGGGCGTCGGGGTTCGTGCTGAAGGGTGTGCCGGCCGAGCAGCTGCAGGCCGCTGTCCGGGTCCTCGCCGACGGCGGGTCGTGGCTCGATCCGGCCGTGACCGGACGCGTGCTCGCCACCTACCGCACCAGCCCGGCGCCGGCCGCGGACCGGCCCGCCGCGCTCACCGAGCGGGAGGCGCAGGTGCTGGCCTTGATCGGCGCCGGCCGCACCAACGCCGAGATCGCCGGCGAGCTGTTCATCGGCGAAGGCACGGTCAAGACCCACGTGCACAACGTGTTCGGCAAGCTCGGCCTGCGCGACCGCGCGGCGGCCGTCGTCGCCGCCTTCGACCACGGGCTGGTCTCGCCTGGCGCGCAGCGCCGGGCGCCGGGCTGAGCTCAGGCCGGCACCGGCAGCGGCTGCCCGGGGACACCGGTGAGCAGGTCGCAGCCGGGAGCGCGCTCGGCCAGCGCGCGGGCGAACGCGCCGGCCGGCCGGTCGAGGTAGCCGAGGTCGCGGCGGCCCGGCGGGTGCAGCGAGCCGAAGTGCACCGGCAGCGCGTACCGGACGCCGATGCGGCCGCACACCTCGGCGGCCTGCTCCGCGTCGAGGTGGCCGGGCCCCAGGCGCGGTCCCCAGCCGGCGATCGGCACCAGCGCGAGGTCGATTGGCCCGCCGGCGAGCCGCGGCAGGTCGTCCAGCTCGGGGTAGCCGCTGGTGTCGCCGGCCACCCAGATCCGCCGGCCCTCGGCCCTCACCAGGTGCCCGTTCGCGGCGTTGGGGCGGTGCGGCATCGGCCGGTGCCCGTGCTCGGCCCGCACCAGGCGCACCTGCACGCCCGCGTCGACCTCATACCACTGCGTCGGCGCGAGACCCACGCCGCGCAGCCCCTTCCGGTCGAGCCAGGCGGCGTTCGCCGGCGCCGTCAGCACCGGCACGCCCGGCAGCAGGCGCAGCGAGGACAGCTCGGCGTGGTCGTGGTGCAGGTGCGACAGCAGGACGGCTGCGGCGCCCGCCCAGGACGAGCGCTGCGGTGCGTCGCCCCGGCGCCGCAGCAGCCCGGCGTGCCGGCGCAGCAGGGGGTCGGTGAGCAGCCGGACGCCGGCGACGTCGAGCACGACGGTCGAGTGGCCGAGCCAGGTGACGCTCAGCACGAGAAGGCGTCCACGGGTGCGCGGTCCTGCTCTCTCCAGGCGAGCAGCTGTCCGTGCACAGCCGGGGCGCCGATGAGCTCGGCGTCCACGGGCCAGTCGCTCGGGTGCATCAGCAGGGCGTCGCTCTGCAGAGCGCCGAGCCCTCCGTGCGAGCAGGCGGCGTCCCGCACGTCGAGCAGGGTGGGCCGGGGCACGCGACCAGTATGGAAACGGCCACGTCCCAGCCCCGAGCCCGTCGTCAGGGCATCATCGCGGTCGACGGCGAGGAGTCAGGAGCGAACATGATCGTGCGTCTCGCCCGTGCTGGCCGGCTGCTGCTGAGCGCGCTGCTGCTGCTGCTGAGCGTCGGCCTGCTGTGGGCTCCCGGCGCCCTGGCGCAGGACGCCGAGCCGCGGCTGTCCGCCGGCCAGCGGGTGTACGACCAGACCGGCTCGTCGCTCACCGAGCAGCAGCGCGCCGACCTGCAGCAGCGGCTCATCGCGTTGAAGGCAGGCACCGGCGCCGACGGACTGGTCCTGGTGCGAGCCCGGGACGCCGACCCGGAGCAGACGCTGGAGCAGGTCGAGGCGCTGCAGCAGCAGCGGGTGCAGGCGACCGGCGCCGACCAGGACACCGCCTTTGCCCTCCTGATCAACCGCAACCCCGACGACCCGAAAGACGGCCGGGCCGGCATCTTCGTGGGCAGCACCCACGACGACGGCAACGTCCCCCGCGGCGAGCAGGAAAACATCGTCTCGGGCGCGCTGATCCCGCCGCTGCGCGACGGCGACGTCTACGCGAGCCTGACCGCCGGGATCGACCGGCTCGGCAGCAGCATCCGCGACGGACCGCCGCAGTCGGCCTTTCAGAAGTGGGCCGCCGGCGCCGCGCGTGTCTGGGTGCCGCTAACGACGGTCGTGCTCGCGCTGGTCGCGGCGGCCCTGGCGGCCCGGTTCTCCCGCGACCGTCCGCGGGGCCACCGGGCGCCGGTGGCGCCGACCACCCGCCGGCCCACGAACCTGTCGACAGCGATCGGCGCGGCGCTCGCCTCCGGCGGCCCGCGCGGCGACATCGTGCAGGGTGTCGTCCTCGAGCTCGCCGGCCGGGGCGCGCTGGCGCTCGAGCCCGAGCCGGACGCGCGGAGCAAGAAGGACCCGTCGCTGCGCGTGCGGCTGCAGGATCCGGGCTTGGTCGGCGACCCGGTCGAGGGGGTCGTCCCTGGGCTGAACTGGAGAGCCGGGCCGACCGTGGTGTGGTGGACAGCAAGGCGCTGCAGGGGATGGGCAGTGCTGCTGGTCCGGTCAAGGACGCCACGAGCCGGCAGCTCCTGGAGCGACGTTGGCTGGCGCCGGACGCCTCGACCACGCGCGCGCTGCTGATCGTCGTCGGGGTCGTGGCGTTCGCCGTCGCGGTGGGCGTCTTTGTCGTCGCGGCCGTCGGCACCGGTCCGTGGTGGGCCTACGCCTCGACGGTCCTGCTCGCGGCGGTGGGCATCGCCGCCCTTGTCGCCGGTGGGACCTATCCGCTGCTGACCCGCGAGGGACAGGACGTCGCCGTCGAGTGGAAGGCCTACCGCGAGGGCCTGCAGCAGGCCGCCCGCGACCCCCGCGCCGCGCTCGACCTCGACGCGGCGCTGCCCGACGCGGTGGCGATGGGCCTGTCCTCGGCCTTCGAGGACCGGCTGCGCGATGCGGGGCAGCGCGGGGCGCTGCCACGGTGCTTTCGGGGCGTCGACCCGGTCACCTACGCGAGCTTTCCCTGGCTGGTCGCCTACAGCGGCGCGTTCCGGAGCCCCACGTCGTCCGGCTCTGGCATGGTCAGCGCCGGCGGCGCAGGCGGCGGCGGGGGAGCGGCCGGCAGCACGTAGCAGACTGCTGCCGCCCGGCGCCGGACCGGTCAGCAGGGTGCCCGTGCCGATCAGCGCGGCGCAATCGAGCACTGCGACATGCCGCGACATGCCGCGACATGCCGTCGTACCGTCCATCCGGAGGAGGCACGCCCAGACGTCGAGCGGTGCGGCGACGAGCAGGCGTATCCCCGACGTCAGCTGATGGATGTCTGCAGCCGGCGCATGCCGGCCAACCAGCGGTCGTAGTCGCTGGCCTTGCGCTGGAAGAACGTCAGCACCTCGGGGTGCGGCAGGATCAGGAATTTCTCGCTGTCGATGCCGTCCAGGACCACCTGCGCGACGTCTTCGGGCTCGAGCACCGGCCCGCTCGTCGTCACCGCTCGTGCCGCGGCGGCGGCCGCGCCGTCAGCATTGCCCCGTCCTGCGTTGAGCATGTCGGTGTTGACGCCCATGGGGCACAGGCAGCTGACCTTGACCCCCCGATCGCCGTAGGTCACCGACAGCCACTCGGCGAACGCGACGGCGCCGTGCTTGGTCACCGAGTAGGGCGCCGACCCGACCTGGGTGAGCAGCCCGGCAGCGCTTGCGGTGGCGACGAAGTAGCCGCCGCCGCGTTCGAGCCACTCCGGCAGCAGCAGGCGCGCGGCGCGAACGTGCGCCATCACGTTGACGTCCCAGGCCTGCGCCCACTCGTCGTCGTCGCTGACGGTGGCGCTGCCGCCGACCCCTGCGTTCGCGAAGTAGAGGTCGACGGGCCCAAAAGCTTTACGGGCGGTGTCGATGAGACGCGTCAACGTCGCCTCGTCGGCGACGTCGCCCGCCACCCCGACGGCGCGTCCCGAGTGCTCGCGCTCGATCCGCTCGACGACCTGACGAAGCCGGTCCTCGCTGCGGTCCGTCACGACGACACTGGCGCCGGCGGCGGCGAGCGCACGACTCAGTGCGGCGCCGATGCCGCCGGCACCGCCGGTCACGATGGCCACCTTCTCGCGGACGTCCACGATGCCCCCTGTTGTTGAGCCTGCCGTCAACGTCCGTTACGTTCGCTGCCCGTCTACCCAGGAGCGCGACGATGCGAACCGTTCCCACCTTCAGCGGACAGGTCGACGCGGCAGACCTGGGGGTGACGCTGATGCACGAGCACGTCTTCGTGCTGACCCCGCAGCTGCAAGAGGCCTTCCCCGGCTTCATGGGCTTCGACGAGGACAAGGCCGTGGCAGACGCCCAGCAGCGGTTGACCGCCCTCAAGCAGAGCGGGGTCGACACGATCGTCGACCTGACCGCCCCGGGGCTCGGTCGGGACGTCAAGCGCGTCGCGCGCGCGGTCGAGGGCACGGGGCTCAACGTGATCGCCTGCACCGGCTACTACACCGACGACGCCCTGCCGTTCCCGCTGCAGTACGTCGGCCCAGGCAAGATCGTCGTCGACGACCCGAAGGACGACTTCCTCGTCGGGCTGTTCGTGGGCGACATCGAAAACGGTATCCAGGGCACGGACGTGAAGGCTGGCATCCTGAAGTGCTGCACCGACGAGCCGGGCGTGACGCCCGACATCGACCGCATCCTGCGGGCGGTCGCCAAGACCCATCTGCGCACCGACGTGCCGATCTCGACGCACACCCACGCGCCCACCCGCCGCGGGCTCGACCAGCAGCGCGTCTTCAAGGACGAGGGCGTCGACCTCGGGCGCGTGGTCATCGGCCACAGCAACGAGGCGAGCGACACCGACTACCTGGTCGAGGTCATCGACAACGGCTCCTACATCGGCTACGACCGATGCGGCATCGACATCACCGTCGACCTCGACAGGCAGGTCGAGATGCTCGCCGACCTCTGCGAGCGGGGCTACGCCGAGCGCATCGTGCTGTCGCACGACCGGCACTGCACGTCCGACTGGTTCCCGGAGAGCCGCGTGGTCGAGCTGCTGCCGCACTGGGAGCACGACTACGTCCGGGGCGACATGCTGACGGCGCTGAAGGAGCGCGGTGTCACCGACGAGCACCTGCGCGCCATGCTCGAAGACAACCCGCGCACCATCTTCGCCGCAGGCTCCTGAGGGCCGAGGTGACGGTCGCGCTGTCGTGCTGACCGATGCCTGCGACCGCGCGCAGGCTCGGTTCGCGGCAGACTGACCGGGTTTCCGGCTCGAGGAGTGTCATGGTTGTCCGCCGTCGTGCCAACGCGGAGCCGGTTGCGGCGCGCACCGTCCCGACCAGTGCGCGCGGCATCCGTGCCCGCGGTGCCCTGGTGGCGGCCGCTCGCGTCGTGTTCGCGCGGGACGGCTATGTGCACGCCAGGGTCACCGACATCGCGGAGGAGGCCGACGTCGCGGCGGGCTCCTTCTACACCTACTTCAACAACAAGCAGGAGATCTTTCGGGCGGTCTTCGACGAGGTGCAGGAGGAGATGCTGCACCCGCAGATGGCTGAGGCCGTCGACCACGCCGACGTGGTCAGCACCATCCATGCCTCCAACCGCGCCTACCTCGATCTCTACCGGCGCAATGCGAAGCTGATGGCGGTGATCGAGCAGGTCGCCACGATCAACGACGAGTTCCGTACCATGCGCCTGCAGCGCTCGCGTGCCTTTGTCGGTCGCAACGCGCGCAGCATCGTGCGGCTGCAGGCACTGGGTCTTGCCGACGAGCAGCTGGACGCCCAGCTCGCCGCCAACGCGATATCAGGCATGGTGAGCCGGCTTGCCTACCGCACCTACGTCCTGCAGGACCACATCCCCTTTGAAGTGCTCGTCGCGACGACGACGCGGCTGTGGCTGAACGCGCTGCGCATCCCGGACCACGTGGCAGAGGAGCTCTGACGATGGTCGGTCACGTGGCGTGAACCCGGCGTCGGTCTCGTGTGTGAGTGTGGTCGATCACCGGCCGTACCCGGCATCGAGGCGCAGGATCGCCATGGACAACATCGCGCACCAGGAATGGGACAAGCGCCAGCCGCCGCAGCGACAGCGTCGCGCTGCGCAGGTCCGGCCGTGAGTCGACGCAGGCCGCACTGCGAGATGCCGCGGTGGCCGGTGGGCTTGTCTGCCGGCCGAACCGCCTTCCCGCTTGCGGCCACCACGTGGCGCCGCAGGTGACCGCTGCCCCACTCGTCCGTCGCCGCCGCCGGTCGACCACGGCCGTCCCCGGCCCGTCTCTTGACATTGGCTTCAGGTTCAGGAGAGGCTGCGCGCGCTGGTGTGAGGCGCTTCACGGCCCTGGTGCTGCCGCCCATGGCCGCCCGATGGAGAGGTACGCGGATGAGAAGACTGGCGATCCTGCTGGTGGCTATCGGCCTGATGGGCGCGGCCGCCGGGTGCGGGGGCGGCAGTGACACGACTGCCAGCACGGCCGGTGGGTCGCCGGAGAGTGGCGGCAAGAAGATTTCTGTCGGCATCGTCGGCTTCGCCTCGGCGGACCCGACGTCGCAGCTCGCGATCGCCGGTTACCGCAAGATCGCGGACGAGAAGGGCTGGGAGGTCACCTACGTCGACCCGGGCGGCGCGGCCGACAAGGCCGTCGCCGCGATGCAGAACCTGGTGCAGAAGCAGGTCGACATCATCGTCACCGCTGTCTTCCCGGCCGACAGCCTCGCTGGTGGCGCGGCAGCGGCAAAGGCAGCGGGGATCCCCGTCATCTCCTTGTCGGGCGGCACGGGTGACGGCGTGCAGGTCAACTACGACTCCGGCATCCAGCAGGGCAAGGACATCGCCAAGGAGCTCGTCAAGGACACCGGCGGCAAGGGCAAGCTGCTGGTGCTCGGCTACAAGTCGGGCCTGCCGTGCATCGAGCGGGAGGAAGGGCTCACGCAAGCACTGAAGTCCACCTCGCTCGAGGTCACCCGGGAAGAGGTGCCGATCCCCGGCCAGGTGGACGCCAGCATCGCGTTCACCCAGGCGTGGCTGGCGAAGAACCCCTCGACGGGTGACGGACTGGCCGTGTGGGGCTGCTTCGACGACCCGGCTCTGGGCGCCCTCGCGGCAGTGGCCCAGGCCAACCGTGAGGACGTCAAGATCTACGGCATCAACGGCCAGCCAGCCGCGATCAAGGCCGTGGACGCGGGCACCATGACCGCCACCATCTGGCTCAACGCCGAGGCCGCAGGCGAGAACATGGCCAAGAACACCGAGAAGTACATCGCCGCCGGTGTAGACGCGCAGCCGACCGACGAGTCGATCCCCTCGATCCTCGTCTCGAAGGACACGGTCAAGGAGTTCCTCGCGAAGTACCCGCAGAGCATCACGCAGTGACGCAGCCGATCGGCCTGCTGGTCGACTTCGGCGGTGTGCTCACCAGCAGTGTCACGGCGTCGTTCGAGGCGCACGAGCGCAGTCTGGGGATCGAGCCTGGCCTGCTGGCCGGACTGCTGCGCGATGACGCCGAGGCGGCCCGGATGCTGGTCGAGCACGAGTGCGGCCGGTTGCCGGACGCAGCCTTTGAGGACGGGCTCGCCGAGCGGGCTGCGAGAGCCGGCGTGCAGCTACCCGCACGCGGCCTGATCGCGGGGCTGCAGGCCGGGCTCACGCCCGACGCACCGATGATCGATCACGTCCGGAGGCTGCACGACGCAGGAACCCCCGTCGCCGTCGTGAGCAACGCGCTCGGCGCGAACTGCTACGACGGATACGACCTGCGGTCCCTGTCCGACGTGATCGTCCTGTCGAACGAGCTCGGTGTCCGCAAGCCTTCGCGTGCCATCTACGCAAAGGCCGCGGTCGAGCTGGGTCTGGAACCTTCGCAGTGCGTCCTGGTGGACGACGTGCAGCACAACCTCGACGGTGCCGCACGACTGGGCGTGACGGGCGTGCTGCACGTCTCGGCGACGAGCACGATCGCTGAGCTCGACGTGCTCGGGCTTCACGCGAAGATCCCGAACGGCGTGCCGTGACGACGTCGAGCACCCGGTCGGCCAGCGGCAACAACGACCTCGGCGTCCCCTTGCTCGAGGTCCGTGGGCTGTCCAAGCACTACGGCGGCACCCAGGCGCTGGACGGGGTGGACCTCACCTTGGCCCCGGGACAGGTCCGGGCGCTCGTCGGTGCGAACGGTGCGGGCAAGTCGACACTGGTGAAGATCCTTGCCGGCCTCGAGCGGCCAGACAGCGGCGAGGTGCTGGTCGACGGACTGCCGACCACCATCGCCTCGCCTCAGGACGCCACCGCCAACGGCCTGAGCTTCATCCACCAAGAGCTCAACCTGGTGCCCACGTTCACCGCGCTGCAGAACATGGCCCTCGGCTACAGCAGGGCCGCGCGCGCCGGCCTGCTCGACCGTCGCGCCGCACGAGCGCGGGCCGAGGTGGTGATGACGCTGTTGCAGGCCGACTTCCCGTTGGACTGGGAGGTCGACCGGCTGAGCGTCAGCGAACGATGGATGGTCTCCTTGGCGCGCTCGCTGATGCGGGACGCACGGATGATCGCGATGGACGAACCCACGGCCTCGTTCACCGACGCCGAGGTCGACCGCCTGTTCTCCCTCATCCGTGACCTCGCCGGCCAGCAGGTGGCGGTGCTCTACATCTCGCACCGGCTGGACGAGGTGCTCGACATCGCCGACGAGATCACCGTCCTACGCAACGGTCGCCTCATCGGGAGCTGGGGCCGCGGCAGCATGGATCGCGACCGGCTCACGACCGAGATCGTCGGTGCCGAGGTGGAACAGCTCTCAGCGCACTCCACGCCGACCGACGTCGAGCACGAGGTCGTGCTCAGCCTGGAAGGCCTCGCGCGCCCGCCGCGCGTGAAGGGCGCCGACCTGCAGCTGCGCAGAGGGGAGATCCTCGGCCTCGCCGGCCTGGTCGGCTCGGGGCGTACCGAGCTCGCCCGGCTCATCTTCGGCGCCGACCGACCGACCGTAGGCACCATGCGCCTCGCCGACGCGCCGTACGCGCCCAAGCATCCCTACGAGGCGATCAGCAGGGGGGTCGCGCTGGTGCCCGAGGAGCGCCGATCGCAGGGCCTGCTGCTGCAGGAGTCGATCACCTTCAACGTCTCGATGGCCTCGCTGCAGCGCAACCGCAGCGGCCGGCACCCGCTGCTCAGCCCAGCCAAGGCCCAGGCCGCGGCCCGCGAGGCGGTCGAGCGGTTCCGCATCAAGTCGCAGTCGATCGGCCAGCGCGCCGGCGACCTGAGCGGAGGCAACCAGCAGAAGGTCGTCGTCGGCCGCTATCTGCGGACGGCGCCGACCGTGCTGATCCTCGACGAGCCCACGGTGGGCGTCGACGTCGGTGCCCGAGGCGAGATCTACCGGATCATCACAGGTCTGACCGAGACGGGGACGGCCGTGCTGCTGATCTCCAGCGACTTCGACGAGCTCGCCATCTGCAACCGGGTCGCTGTCATGCACGAAGGCCGGATCACGCACGTCATCGACGCCGAGCACGCCTCCAAGGAGTACCTCACCCAGCTCTGCTACTCATCGCAAGGAGTGGGATGACCGAGACCGCGAGCCCGACGTCACAACTCGACACCGCGCCGGTCGAGAGTCCACCCCCCGGTCGTCGACGACCGGACCCCTGGCGCTTCGTCGGCAGGTACGGCGCCCTCCTCGTGCTGCTCGCACTCGTCGTGTCGGTGTCCATCGCCGCGCCGGATACCTTCCCGACGACGAGCAACCTCATCAACGTGCTCAACCAGAGCGCGCTCACTGCGGTCATCGCGATGGGGCTGACCTTCCCGCTGGTGGCCGGGGAGTTCGACCTGAGCATCGGCTACACCGCGAGCCTGTGCGGCGTCATCGCCGCGCAGCTGCTCGTAGCGGGCCTGCCGCTGCCGCTGGCGTTCCTGATCGCTATCGCCGCCGGCGGGCTCGTGGGCGTCGTCAACGGACTGATCGTCACCAAGCTCGGGGTGAACGCCCTGGTCGCCACGCTCGGAGTCGGGACGATCGTCGTCGGCATGAACTACCTCATCGCCGGCGGGCTGCCGATCTCGGTGCCGGACCCGGCGCCCTTTCTCAAGCTCACGCTCGGCAAAGCCCTCGGACTGCCCTACCCGATCTACGTGATGGCCGCCGCCGGCGTGCTGCTGTGGGTCTTTCTGAACCGGACCGTCTCCGGTCAGTCGATGCAGGCGGTCGGCGGGAACGAGATCGCGGCGCGGCTGTCCGGCATCCGCGTCGACCGGGTCCGCGTGCTGGTGTTCGTCGTCGCCGGCATGTGCGCTGCCGTCACCGGCGTGCTGCTCGCCTCCCGCACCGGCAGCGCGACCGCGAACGGCGCGGACGGCTACCTGCTGAGCGCGTTCGCCGCCTGCTTCTTCGGCTCAGCGGTCTTGCGCGACGGTCAGTTCCACATCGTCGGCACGCTCGTGGGGGTGCTGACCGTGTCGGTCGGCTTCAACGCCATCGCGCTGATCGGTCTCGCGACCTACTACCAGTACCTGTTCCAAGGACTGCTGCTGATCCTCGGCGTCGGCGTGAGCACGGTCGCCCGCCGGCGCGCCGTGCGATGACAGCCGGCCCACGCGCACCAGAACCGCCGATTCCCGGTCTCGGCCGGGACGAGAGGAAGTGCCATGGAGTTCGAGCTGACCGAGCGGTGCCGCGACTATCAGGACCGGCTGCAGGTGTTCATGGACGAGCACGTCTACCCCAACGAGCCCGTGCACCAGGAGCAAGTGCTTGCCTCCGGGGACCCGCATTACCACCCTCCGGTCATGGAGGAGATGAAGGAAGCCGCAAGAGACCAGGGGCTGTGGAACCTCTTCCACCCGCACCCCGAGTGGGGGCCCGGCCTGACCAACGCCGAGTACGCGCCCCTGGCCGAGATCATGGGTCGTAGCCACATCGCCTCCGAGGCCACCAACTGCTCGGCTCCGGACACGGGCAACATGGAGGTGCTGACGCTGTTCGGCACGCAGGAGCACAAGGACCAGTGGTTGCGCCCGCTGCTGGAAGGTCAGGTCCGGTCGGCGTTCGCGATGACCGAGCCGGACGTCGCCAGCTCGGACGCCAGCAACATCGCCCTGCGCATCGAGCGCGACGGCGACGAGTACGTGCTGAACGGGCGAAAGTGGTGGACGTCCAACGCCCTGCACAAGAACTGCAAGGTCCTCATCGTCATGGGCAAGACTGATCCGCAGGCGGCGCGGCACAAGCAACAGTCCATGATCGTCGTCCCGCTCGACACGCCGGGCGTCGAGGTCGTGCGGGGCCTGCCCGTGTTCGGATACCAGGACGTGGAGGGGCACGCGGAGGTGCGCTTCACCGACGCCCGGGTCGGCGTCAACGCGCTGCTGTCCGGCGAGGGTGAAGGCTTCGCGATCAGCCAGGCGCGGCTCGGGCCTGGTCGGATCCACCACTGCATGCGCTCGGTCGGAGCGGCGGAGCGGGCGCTCGAGCTGATGTGCGACCGGGCGAAGAAGCGCGAGACGTTCGGCCAGCCGCTCTCGGAACGGGCCAACATCCAGGACTGGATCGCCGAGTCGCGCATCGAGATCGAGATGGTGCGGCTGCTCACGATGAAGACGGCGTGGCTGATGGACACCGTCGGCAACAAGTCGGCCCGCACAGAGATCTCGGCCATCAAGGTCGCGGCCCCTCAGATGGCGCTGCGGGTCATGGACCGGGCGATCCAGGTGCACGGTGGCGGCGGCGTGTCCGACGACTTCCCGCTCGCCTGGATGTGGGCGCACCAGCGCACCCTGCGCCTCGCGGACGGGCCCGACGAGGTGCACAAGCGCTCGATCGCCCAGCGCGAGCTGCGTCGGGAGCCGACCGGTGCCACGCGCTGAGCAGCACGACCCACGCCGCTACGACAGGAGGACGACATGCCCGAAGCGCACGTGAACGGCACCACGGTGCACTACGTCGAAGACGGCCCGCGCGACGCGCCGGCCCTGCTCATGGGACCGTCCATGTTCTTCGACACCAGGATGTTCCAGGCCCAGGCGAGCCAGTTGTCCGACCGCTACCGGGTCATCCGCTACGACCATCGCGGCCAGGGTGAGAGCGCGCGCCATCCGCGCGAAGAAATGGACATGGACACCCTCACCGAGGACGCGGCCGCACTGATCCGCAAGCTCGATCTGGCACCTGTCACCTATGTCGGCAACTCCATGGGCGGCTTCGTCGGCCTACGCCTCGCCGCGAGGCACCCGGAGCTGCTGCGGTCCGTCGTCGTGATGGGCACCTCCGCGGACGAGGAGGAGGCATCCGAGCAAATGGACGCCCTGTTCGCCGTCTTCGCCGAGCAGGGCATGGAGCCGGTGCTCGACGGGGTGCTCGAGTTCATGATGGGCACCACCACGCTCACCGACCCGGCCCGCGCAGAGGTGCTGGACGAGGTCAGGCAGCTGCTGCTGAGCCGGACGCCGGAGTACGCCGACGCCGGCTGGCACATCGCCCACCGGCCGTCGATCCTCGACGAGCTGCGGCAGATCACGGTGCCGCTTCTCATCGTGGCGGGAACCGAGGACCACACCTACCCGCCGGCCAAGTCCGAGCAGATCCACGAGCGGGTGCCGAGCTCCCGGCTCGAGTACATGGAGCGCACCGGCCACGTGCACGCACTGGAGAACCCCGAGGCGGTCAACGCCCTGCTCGAGGCGCATCTCGCCGAGGTGGCGTCGGCATGACCGCCTCGGGCAACGTCCTGGACACCGGCGAGACCGACCTGCCGACGATCGTGTGCTTGCACTCGCTGTTCCTCGACCCCAGCATGTTCGACGGGCTGACGGCCGCGGCACAGGGCCGGTTCCGGGTCGTCCGTCCGATCTTCCCCGGGCAGGGCACGCGGGCCCACCAGGTGGATGGCCCCGTCAGCATGGACACCTGCGCGGATGAGGTGATCGCTGTCGTCGAGGAGTTGGGCGTGGGCGCCGTAGGGATCGTCGCGCAGTCCATGGGCGCCGACGTCGCCGTGCGGGTCGCCGCCCGCCGGCCCGAACTGGTGCGGGCCGTGGTGCTGCTAGGTGGCTCAGCCTGCGCCGAACCGCCGGAGAACGTCAGCGCCTTTGGCCCGATCGCGGACGAGGTCGAGCGCAACGGTTTCACGGGCGACACGCTCGAGACCACGATGGCCATCATGTTCGGGGCCACCTCACGAGCCGATCCTGAACGGGCCCAGGTCATCGAGAGGTGGCGCGGGCGGATCGCCGCGCTCGACCCCGACCTGTGCCACGCCATCCGAGGCGTCATCCATCGAGAGAGCGCCGTAGACCTGCTGCCGCGGGTAGAGGCGCCCACTCTCGTCGTGTCCGGCACCGAGGACGTCGCTCGCCCACCAGCCTGGTCCGACCAGCTCGTGGACGGCATCCCGGACGCCGTCCTGTGGCGGCTCGACAGCGTGGGGCACAGCCCCACGCTGGAGGTTCCGGACACGGTCGAGCCGCGGATCCTCGACTTCCTGACCCCGCGCTGAGACCGTACCCAGACGGACGCTGCCGACAATGGGAGAAGGCACGTGACAGACCAGAGCGCGGCGCTGCAGGCGGCGCGCCGCCTGTCGCACGGCGAGCAGTGTGATGGCCCGGCGGCTTGACAGGCCAGTCGTCGCGGTCGCACGATGCGCGTGCCGTCCAGCACGGTCCGCTGCTGGCCGCTCAGCGAAAGCCGGGTCGACGCCGTTGGCGTTTCCACCGGCGCGACACCCCCGGGCGGGCGAGTTTCTGCCAATCACGACGAGGAGCGCGAATGACTATCAGCGGCATGGACATCAACACCGTTCTGGAGAAGGCAACCCAGTACCGGACCTGGGGGAAGTGGGGGCCGGACGACGAGCTCGGGTCGATGAATTACGTCACGCCCGAGAAGGTGGCTGCGGCGAGCCGGTTGGTGCGCAAGGGCCTGGTCTTCTCCCTTGCGCTGCCGCTCGACTCCCAAGGGCCGATGAACGGCTCCTACGGCCGGATCAACCCGGTCCACGTCATGCTCCAGGACGGCGGGGACATCGCCTCCGGCGCTCAAGATCACCTGCCGACGTTGCGCTACACCGACGACGCCGCCTACCTGGTGCTGCAGTCCTCGACGCAGTGGGACGCGCTGGCGCACATTTACCACGACGGCAAGATGTACAACGGCTACGGCACCGAACAGGTGAACAGCGGCGGCGCACTCAAGAACAGCATCACCAACATCAAGGACCGCGCCGTGGGGCGCGGCGTGTTGCTCGACATCCCCCGCCACCAGGGCAAGAGCGCGCTCGCAACGAGCGCGCCCATCTCGGCCGAGGACCTGGAAGCCTGCGCCCGGGCGCAAGAGGTGACGATCGGCGAGGGCGACTTCGTGCTGGTCCGCACCGGGCAGCTCGAGGAGCGCAGGCAGGCAGGCGAGTGGGGGGACTTCGCGGGAGGCCCCGCTCCCGGCCTGGCCATCAGCGCCGCGGACTTCTTCTGCCCGCGCCACGTCGCCGCCGTCGCCACCGACACCTGGGGGACCGAGGTGCTCCCCAACGAGACTCCGGACGTGTTCCAGCCGCTGCACATCATCATGCTGGTCAACGCGGGGATTTACCTGGGTGAGATGTGGGACATGGAGCAGCTGGCGGCGGACTGCGCGGACGACGGCGTCTACGAATTCATGCTCGTTGCACCTCCACTGACCGTGACCGGGTCAGTGGGCTCACCTGTGAACCCACAAGCGATCAAGTAGCGCCCCGCACGGTGGGGGCGCCGATCTGCCGTAGGCGCCGTTCGAGTCCACCGGCTCCGCGGCCCCCGTTGCCGGCGAGAACGGCGGCATCGGACTGGTCAGGGTTCACGCCTTGAATGTCGTGGGCGCCGATCTCGGGATGTGAAGCTGAGATGGCGAGCGCGACCGGCTGCGGCCCTGGAGCTCGCGGCGGCGATCGTGGACACCCGGCGGGCCGACGTGCGGGTGTAGGTCCGAGGTGGTCAAGGGAGGTGAGGCGGCTCTGGCGGTGGCTTGGCCGCTTCTACAGCGCCGTTGCTACTGCAGATGTCCGGGGACGCTTCATGCCGTTCCTCGACAGCGCCCCTCTTCGTGGCGGCTCGGCCCAGACATATCGTCCGCGTGGTGGTCCGCCTTCAACCTAGTGTCGCGTGACGCTGATCCGTTCGTCGGCAGCTCCTGCCGCTACTTCGAGTGAGACGGTGGACATGACGCCGTCGGCCCGGACAGTCGAACTCCAGGCCCAGCTGACCGACTTCCTGGCACGCGGGTGGTCTCTGGCGAGGTGGTGTTGGAGGAGCAGCTGGCCTCGTCGGACGACCCGTTCCGGTTCGAGCCGCCGGTCAAGGAGGAGCTCAACTCGCAGGCCCAGCTCACGCGGCCGGTGGATCCTATTCCTGGCCGTTGGCAGCCTCCGCCGCGCGGGCCCGACCGATCTGGAGTACATCCGTTCGCCGAGACCCTGGGCTGGAGCCCGGCCCTTTCTCTGAGGCCAACAGTTGCTCCGCCCTCGATATCGGGTATGGAACTCCTCGAGCCTTTCGCGACGCCGTCGCAGCAGCAGCGCTGGCTCGCGCCGCTGCTCGCGGGCGAGATCCGGTCGTGCTTCTCCATGACGGAGCCGGAGGTTGCGTCCTCCGGCACCCGCAACATCGCGACGCACGCGGCGCGGCGGCGATGACGACGTCGTTACACTAAGCCGACTGTTAGTAGCTGGACATGGCCTGTCTTTCCTGGTTGAATAGGGGCATGCGCGAAGATGACGGTCGGAAGCTGGACCACAAGACGCTGCAAGACA
>JAABUN010000431.1_pt1 | contig 110359 bp, 106 predicted proteins | sample 5559311 | NCBI WGS metagenome assembly JAABUN01 (sample SAMN10711877, study PRJNA513370) | rock metagenome | isolation source: Antarctica rocks | place: Antarctica: Victoria Land, Siegfried Peak sud | reverse complement strand
TGCAGCGTCGAACCGTTGGCGATCAACACCCAGAACGCGGCCTGCTTGTCGATCAACTCCTTCTTGGACCACATGAGCGGCACCTCACCTCAGCAGGGGGGTGTTGCGACCACCGACTGAGCCCGCCCTGCCCTTCTGGGGTCGGCAACGCGACCGACGGCCGCGGACCCTTGAGGTGACGCGCATGTCAAGTCCGTCGGCGGGCTCTTCCTATGGTTCAAACGGCCGAAGGAGTACCGCTTCGTCGACGCCCTGCCGACGAACAACTACGGCAAGGTCCTCAAGCGGCAGCTGCGCGACCAGATGCGGACCGAGGCCGGTACGACCGGCCCGAGCTGACTTCGCCCGGACTGGTCTGGACGCCAGGCCCCCGTGCTGTTCGGTGCTTCACACGAGCAGACACGGACGATGCGGACGCATGCCGCATGACCTACGGTGCTGCCCGGACGCCCGTCGGCCCGTTGAGGAACGAATGCTATGAAGCCCCTCACCGGCTACTCCCGAGCCGAAGCACTGGGCCAGAACTGCAGGTTCCTCCAGGGGCCGGACACCGACCGCGCGCAGGTCGAGCTCCTCAGCCGCCAGCTTCGGGGTGGCCGACCGTTCAGCACGGTCCTGCGCAACGTCCGTCGCGACGGCACGAGCTTCTGGAACGAGCTGCACATCTCCCCCGTCCGGGACCTCGGCCGGCCGCATCACGCACTACATCGGCGACCAGCACGACGTCACCGAACGGGTCGAGCGCGAACAGCAGGTCACCCACCGGGCCTACCACGACGAGCTCACCGGCCTACCGAACAGGGCGCAGCTGCTCGCCCACCTCGACCTCGAGCTCCGCCGTGCACGACGCAGCGGGACCGGTGTGGCGGCTCTACTCCTCGACATCGACGGCTTCAAGGCCATCAACGACCGGTTCGGCCACCCAGCCGGCGATGCAGTGCTGAGGGCCGCCGCGCACCGACTCCGACGGGCGGTGCGCTCCGGCGACCTGCTGGGTCGCCTCGGCGGGGACGAGTTCCTCATGGTCCTCGCCGGCCTGCACCAACAGGCCGGGGCCCAGACCGCCGCCGTCGAAGCGGGCGCCTTGCGCGGGGACCAGGACATCGACCTCGTCACCCGGCACCTGCGAGAGTCCCTCGACGAGCCCCTCGAGGTCGCCGGCACCTCCGTGCGACTGCAGATCAGCGTCGGTTCTGCCCTGTTTCCCCGCGACGGCCTCGTCGGCCACTCCTTGATCATCCACGCCGACCGCGACATGTACCAGGACAAGTCGCGCACCGGCCGTTGAGGGCCTGCCACCACATCTGCTGTGACCTGCCGTCCGGCCGCTGTCGGACGCAACCGCGCGTGGGAGGCGCCGCTGAAGGCGCTGAAGCGCTCTAGGTCGCCGCCGGCGGCTTGGCCCGCTGCGGGTGCGGCGTCTCGTGTCGAGCGAGCATCGCCACGAACTCGGCGATCTTCCGCTCGCGCGTCTGTTCCCGCTTCACGGTCGCGAGCCGGTGGATCAGCGCGTAGCGGTTGGTCTTGGTCAGCACGTCGAACATCGCCTGGGCCGCAGGGTTCGCGGCGACGGCCTCGGCCAGGGCGGGCGGGACCTCCGCCTCGGACGGCGGGGCGTATGCGGCCTCCCACCGTCCGTCCGCCTTGGCCGCGTCGACCGCCGCGCGACCGGCGGGACGAAGGCGACCCTGCGCCTCGAGCCGGGCGACGTGCCCGACGTTGCGGCTCGACCAGGTGCTGCGGGGCCCGCGCGGTGTGTAGCGGATCGAGGAGGTCTGCTCGTCCCGCTTGCGCCCCTGTCCGTCGATCCACCCGACGCACAGCGCCTCGTCGACGGCCTGCTGCCAGGTCACGCTCGTGACCGTTCCGCCCTTGCGCGTGAGCGCCAGCCACACGCCGGGCGAGCTGGTCGAGTGCTCGCGGAGCCAGTCGCGCAACGCCGCGGCGTCCACCACGACCAGCTCCTCGAGCTCCACAGCCTCACGCTGGTACCTCTCGATCCTGCTGTCCAGCATCACGCTGAGTGAGTTGGCTCGTTTCGCCGCCGGGGGTCGTCCCCTGGTGGCGGCCAGTTCAGGTCTGCCGGGGTGCGAGCAGTCCGACCTCGACATGGTCGAGGAGCTGGTGAGCCACCCGGTCCGCGTCCGAGCGCGGTAGGTGCCGGAGTGGGCCGTCGATGAGCAGCATGGACAGGCCGTGGACCCCTGACCAGGCCATCAGTTCGGCGTCCGGTCTCCGCTCGGCCGGGAGCAGGCCAACGTCAACGAGCTCGTCGAGTGCGGCGTTGAGCAGTCCGAAGGGCGTCAGGCCGCTGCTGCCGGTGGCGTCGTCGTCGTCGGTCAGCTCGTCGGCGGCCGAGAAGGCCGTACGGAACAGGCCCGGTTCGTCCTGGGCGTAGCGCAGGTAGCCCGCGCCCGTCGCGCGAAGCCGGGCCAGTGCCGTCGGCGCAGGTGGCGCCGGCGCGATCGAGGCCTGCTCGGCTTCCATCGCGAGGGCCAGCTCCTGCATGGCGACGGCACACACCTTGTGCAGCAGGGCGCGGTGGTCGGCGAAGTGCCGGTACGCCGCGTTCGGCGAGACGCCGACCCGGCGGGTCGCCTCGCGCAGCACGACCGCCTCTGGTCCGCCCGTCCGCGCGAGGTCGACACCGGCCGTCAGCAGGGAGGCAGCCAGGTCCCCGTGCCGGTAGCTGTCGCGACGGGGCGAAGTCATGTTGACAGTGTCCACCATGGCGGCCATAGTTCACACCGTCCACATATTGTGGACGGTGTGAACATCCGTGGAGAAACCATGACCGCCACCACCGTCGCCCCTCCCCGGGCAGCCAGCCGACCAGGGGCGGTCCTCGGGGTGATGTGCCTCGCCGTGTTCACGGTCAACGTCGACACCACGATCGTGAACGTCACCCTGCCGACCCTGGTTCGAGAGCTCGGCGCCACCACCCGCGACCTGCAGTGGATCGTTGACAGCTACCTGCTGGTCTTCGCTGCGCTGGTGCTGGCCGGCGGGAGCCTGTCGGACCGACTCGGTCGCCGCGCTGTCCTCGTAGCCGGGCTCGCGATCTTCGGCCTCGGCAACACCATCGCGGCCTTCGCGGGCACCCCCGAGCAGCTCATCGCCGCACGGGCGTTCACCGGCATCGGCGCGGCGGCCGTCTTCCCGACGACGCTGTCCATCCTCACCCAGGTCTTCCGCGAGCGGGCTGCCCGCGCCAGGGCCATCGGCCTGTGGGGGGCAAGCACCGGCCTGGCAGTCGCGTTCGGTCCGATCACCGGCGGCGCCCTGCTCGAGCAGTACTGGTGGGGCAGCACCTTCCTGGTCAAGCTCCCCGTCGCCCTTCTCGCCGTCGCCCTCGTGCTGCGCCTGGTTCCCGAGAGCAAGGACCCGGCCGCACCCCGCCTGGACCTGCCGGGACTGGCGCTGTCCGCGCTGGCCCTCTCCGCCCTCGTCTACACGATCATCGAAGCGCCAGGGCGTGGCTGGTCCTCCCCGACCAGCCTGTTCGGCTTCGGCGCCGCGGCGCTGCTGATCGTCGCGTTCGTGCAGCGCGAGCGCACCGCCGCCGAGCCCATGCTCGACCTGGCCCTGTTCACGGACCGCCGCTTCACGGCCGCGGCGCTCGCCATCACCGTTGCCTTCTTCGCGCTGTTCGGCTTCATCTTCCTCATCACGCAGTACTTCCAGTTCCTGCGCGGCTACAGCCCGCTCGAGACGGGGGTGCGAATCCTGCCGGTCGCGCTGTGCGTCGCCCTCGGGTCGGTGGCCGGCTCCCTGCTGGTCGTCCGGCTGGGCAACAAGCTTGTGGTCACCACCGGACTGTTGTCGCTGGCGGTGTCCTACGCCTGGATCTCCACCGCCAGCAACGTCACGAGCTACGTCGAGATCGTCGGCCAGATGGTCCTGCTCGGCCTGGGCATGGGACTCACCAGCGCTCCGGCCACGGAATCGATCATGGGAGCCGTGCAGACCGACAAGGCGGGAATCGGCTCGGCGGTCAACGACGCCACCCGCGAGGTGGGCGGAACGCTCGGCGTGGCCGTCATCGGGAGCGTCTTCGCCTCCCTCTACGCCGGTGAGCTCGACCAGGCCGGGGAAGCCCTTCCGGCCGGGGTCGCCGCGCAGGCGGGGGAGTCGGTGGGGGCAGCCTTCAGCATCGCCTCGACTCTTCCCGACGGTCCGGCGCGAGCGCTGCGCGCCGCCGTGGAGTCCGGCTTCTTCGACGGGTTGCAGGCCGGCTGCCTCGTCGCCTCGGGCGTCGCTCTCGCCGGGGCCGTGGTGGCAGCCCTCGCCCTGCCGGCCCGACCGGCTGAGGCGGAGGTCCAGGCGTTCACCGAGGTCGCGATCGCTGCGGGACGCGCGGCCTGAGCACCGGCTGGCGCCGCCCAGGCATCACGTCAGTGCTGCAGCCCGGAGGCACCGTCCTCGGCTGGCCACCGGTCAGCCCATGGCGCGGCAGCCTCGTAGGCGGCACACGCCCGCAGCACCAAGGCGTCGTCCAGCCGGCGCCCTGCGATCTGCAACCCGACGGGCAGTCCTCCCGCTGTCCACCCGGCGGGCACCGTCGCGGCGGGCTGGCCGGTGAGGTTGAAGGGGCAGGTGAACCACGACCGCGCGGACGGCTCCACGTCGTGCCCGTCGACGGACACTGGTCCGAGCAGCCCGTGCGGAAAGGCCGGGACCGGCATCGTGGGGGTGAGCAGCAGGTCGTAGGTCTGGAAGAAGCGCCAGGCCCGGTCGTAGATGGCCTTGCGCCCCATCAGCGCGGTGGTGAGCTGCTCGGCCGACCACTCGGTGCGCAGGGCGGCGACGAGGTGCGGGGACATCCGGTCGCCGAGCTCGTCCGCGAGCTGGCGCATCCCCTTGAGGTCCGTCTCGCTGAGCACGGTGCCCCAGAAGGCGGGGTAGGGGTCGTCCCAACCGGGGTGCGCCTCCTCCACGACGCAGCCGAGGTCTCGCTCGAAAACCCGCGCCGCCTGTTCGGTGAGGGCCCGCACCTCCGGGTCGACCCGGGCGTAGCCGAGGTCGGCGCTGTAGGCGACCCGAAGCCCGCGCACGCCGCCCTCCGCCGTCGTGGCGCCGATGTCGTACGACGGCAGGCTCAGCCGGTCGCGATCGTCAGGTCCGGCCAGGACCGAGAGCACGAGGGCGGCGTCGCCGACGGTGCGCGTGAGGGGCCCGATGTGCTCGAGCGACTCCCAGCTCGACACCCCGGGAAGTCGGTGGTCCTTCGTGCCCGGGTGGAGCGGGACGAGACCCATCGTCGGTTTGACCCCGACCAGTCCGCAGAAGCTCGCAGGCCCCCTGACCGAGCCACCGCCGTCACTGCCGAGCGAGAACGGCCCGAGCCCGCTCGCGACCGCCGCCGCAGACCCCGCGCTGGACCCGCCGGAGGTGCGCCCCAGGTCCCACGGGTTGCTCGTCGCCGGCCCCAACGGGTTCTGCCCGGTCCCGCCGTAGCCGAGCTCCGGCACGGTCGTCTTGCCGACGATGACGGCTCCGGCCGACCGAAGCCGCGCGACCGCGATGTCGTCCTCGTCCGGGACGAGATCTCGGTAGGCGTAGCACCCGGAGGCGGTCCGGATCCCTGCCGTGAAGATGAGGTCCTTGATGCTCACCGGGACGCCCCCGAGCGGTCCGGCGTCCTTCCCGGCGGCCAGTCGTTCGTCGACCCGCCGCGCCTGCTCGCGCGCCTGCTCCGGCACGACGGTGACGAAGGCGGCGAGCGCTGGGTCCAGGCGTTCGATCCGGTCGAGGGTTGCCTCGGCCACCTCGAGGGCCGACACCTGCCGGTCTGCGATCGCCCCGGCCAGGGCTCGCACGCCGAGCCGCCACAGGTCGCTCTCGTCCGCCCGGGTCATGCCGTCGTCCCCTCAGCAGGCTGCATGGGCTCCCTCCCCACTGGGAGACTGAGCACTCCCGCGGCGGCCGGCGTGGAGCAGGACCGGGATCAGCGATGGGCTCGGCAGCGGACGGCCGAAGTAGTAGCCCTGGAGCATGCTCCAGCCCATGAGGCGGAGCGTGGCGCTCTGGGCGGCGTCCTCGACGCCCTCAGCGATGGTGGCGAGCCCCAGGGCGCCGGCCATCTTCACGACGGCGCGGGCGAGGGCGACGGCCCGTGCGTCCGACGGCAGGTCAGCCACGAAGGACCGGTCCAGCTTCAGCACGTCGACCGGCAGCCGCCGCAGCAGGGACAGGCTCGACCAGCCCGTCCCGAAGTCGTCGAGCGCGATCCGCACGCCGAGCCGGCGCAGGTCATGCAGGGCCTCGACCGCGCCGTCGCAGACGAGCTCGTCCTCGGTGACCTCCACGGTAAGCCGCACCAGATCGACGGGCAGGAGCTCGCGCACAGTTCGCAGCAGGTTTCCGGACAGCAGCTGCGAGGCGTTCGCGTTGACCGAGAGGTGGAGAGTCCGCCCGACGGTCCGCGCAGCCAGGGCGACGTCTGCGAGGGCTGTGCGCAGGACCAGTTTGCCGATCTCGTCCAGCAGGCCGGCTTCGGACGCGGTCGACAGGAACTCGGCGGGCGCGAGCAGCCCGCGCTCGGGGTGCTGCCAGCGGATGAGGGCTTCGAAGCCGACCACGTCAGCGTCAAGGGCGGCGACGACAGGCTGGTAGTGCACCTCGAACTGGCCTTCGGACAGGGCGACCCCGAGCTCGTCCGCGAGGCGGGACTGGTGGCGCCGGTCGCGAACCAGGGCATCCGTGCAGACCTGGCTGCGGCCACCGCCCGAGCCCTTCGCGACGTACATCGCCGCATCACCGGCCAGCAGCAGCTCCTCGGGGGTGGTCGTGTCCCCCAGTGCGATGCCGACGCTTGCCGACAGCAGGACGCGACCGCGGGCTGTGTCGTACGGCAGCGCCAGTGCTGTGCAGACCCGATCCGCGGCGGCTTGGACCACGTCGCGTGCACCAGCCGTGGGAAGTCCGCGGAGCAGGACGGCGAACTCGTCACCCCCGAGGCGTGCGACCAGGTCGTCGGGGCGGACTGCCGCGCGCAGGCGGTCGGCGACGATGGTGAGCACAGCATCCCCGCAGGCATGCCCCTGCGTGTCGTTGACCGCCTTGAAGCCATCGAGGTCGATGTAGAGGAGCGCTGCGGGGACGCCGGCCCCCGTCGTCCGCGACAGCTCGTCGCGGAGCAGGGCCCGGTTGGCAAGGCCGGTGAGGGAGTCAGTGCTGGCCGAGCGGGCCAGCTCACCGAGCAGCCGGAGGCGGTCGTGAGCCTGCTCGGCCACGCTGACGAGGGTCCTGAGGGCCTCGACGTCGCGCTCGGCGTAGGCCTCCCCACTCCCGCGCGGCAGCACGTGCAGGTGGTGGAGCCGGTCCCCGCCGGGTGCGAACGGCAGGGTCAGCCCGTCGGCCGCTTCGTCAGGTGCTGTCCACCGAGCCTGTGGTGCGCGGACCATCAGGGCTGCGTGGTCGACCACGCACTGCACGACCTCCCCGGTGGTCCTCGCCGCCTGGATCGCGAGGCCGGCCGCGGACAGGTGGCCTCCCCGGCGCTCTGCGGCGCCCATGTTCGACCACGAGTGGGAGGCCCACAGCAGGGCGGCGAAGGGGACGACGAGCAGGACGAGCATCCACTGCTCCTGCTGCAGGACGACCACTCCTAGGAAACCGAGGCTGTCGACACCGACGAAGCAGGCCAGGGAGAGCGGCAGGCCGCGGAGCTGGATGAGGCGTCGCCAGGGGGTGCTCTCGGCGACGCCGATCGACACGGCGCTCCACGAGTAGTCGACGAGGAAGTAGACGACCGCGGCGATGACAGCGGCCACCAGACCCGTGACGGTCGCGGCTTCCTCGCGCGGCACCTGCGACAGCACTGCGAGTGCGGCTGCTCCGGCGACGACGCACACCCCGGCGTTGAACAGGCGGGTGTCCCAGGTGCGCTTGCTGGTCAGCTCCGCGAAGGAGATCGACACACCCCAGACCACGAGCGCCGACTGCCACGAGAGGGTGAGGCCGAGCAGGACGAGCAGGGAGGAGTCCAAGCCGATGACCAACGCGCCGGCCGAGCCGGCAGGGAGCAGCAGCGGCGCCCGGCTGGCAGCCAGGACGAGGGGCAGGGCCGCCCAGGCGACCCACGGCGGGGGCGAGGAGGAGGCGAGCACTGCAGTGAGGACGAGCACGGTCGCAAGACCCGCCGTGGCGCGGTCGAGCACTCGACTCAGCACCGGTGCTGCCTCCACCGCACGGGTATCGGACCCTGAGCCGGCCGGCCTGAGCCTCTACGGAGTGACGGACACCTACCCGCCGGAGCGACCACCGGGTCCCGCCCGGACGTCGATCAGCTGACGCGGAACTGGGCGATGCTCCCGCGCAGCTCGTCGGCCAGCTCGTTGAGCTGCGCCGCTGCGGCCGCGGACTGCGTGGAGCCGACGGCGTACTGGCGGGAGACGTCCGACACCTGCGTCATCGCCGCGACGACCTGATCGGACGCGGAGCGCTGCTGCTGCGTGGCGATCGAGATCTCCCTGGCCGCGGTCGTCGTCTCGTCGACCATGTCGCTGATCAGCTGCAGGGCCTCGACCACTCCTTGTGCCAGCACCGTCCCGGCTCTGACCTCCTTCGCCCCCTCCTCGGAGGCGAGGATCGTCGAGTTCGTCTCCGCCTGGATCTCGCTCACGATGGCTTGGATCTGCCCCGCTGACTCCTGGGAGCGCTCGGCGAGCTTGCGGACCTCGGAGGCGACGACGGCGAACCCGCGGCCGTGCTCGCCGGCCCGGGCTGCCTCGATCGCTGCGTTCAGGGCGAGCAGGTTCGTCTGATCGGCCAGGTCGTCGATCACGTCGAGGATGCGGCCGATCTCGTGGCTCTTCTCCCCGAGGGACCGCGCGCGAGTCGCAATTCCGTCGACGCGCTCGGCGATCGTCGCCATGGACTCGACGCTGGCGGAGACGGCTGTCTGTCCCTGCTCGGCGTAGCGCAGGGTCTCCGAGGCGTAGCGGGCGACGGCCTCGGACGTCTCGGCGATCTGCGCCGCCGTCGCGGCGAGCTCTTCGATCGTCGCGGTCGTCTGCGTGACCGCTCCCGACTGCTCGGACGCCGATGCGGCATGCTCCCTCGCCGTCGCGAGCAGCTGGGCGGCCGAAGCACCGATCTGCTCTCCGCCCCCGCGCACCTGCCTGACGAGACCGCGGAGGCTGCCGATGGTCTCGGAGAACGCGTCCGTCAGCTCCTCCAGCTGCTCGTCCTCCGCGGAGCCGAGCTCCACCGTGAGATCGCCTCCGGCGGCCCGGCCGAGGTGCCCGGACAGGGTGCGGACCTGCTGTTGCAGGGCATTCCGCTCGTCCTGTGCCGTGGTGCTCAGGCGCCTGAACATCGTTCCGAGACCGGACGCGTACCAGGACAGCACCGGGAAGAGCGTGCCGGCGACGACGACGGTGACGATGCCCCCAGCGTCGAGGCTCCGCGTCACCACGGCAGCAAGGACGAGGCAGCAGCTGCTGAGGACACCGAAGCCGATGCTGGCGGCGCTCGGCAGGGACATGCCGGCGAACAGCAGGCTGCTGACGAACAGCAGCCACATGGGCCCCTGCGTCCCGCCGGTGACGGCGACGGTGCCGGTGACCTGGACGAGGTTCAGGAGGAGCAGGCTCGTGCGCAGGGAGGAGACGGTCGCTGCCCGTTCCTTGAAGCGCTCGTGCATGGCGGCAAGCGTCGCCATCGCCACGGCGCTGGCGACTCCGAGCGCGGTCCACAGGCACAGCGCGATGACGCCGACGTCGAGGCGGGCGTCGCCGTACTTCGCCAGCGCCAACCCGCCGCCGAGACCGAGAGTCAGGCGCACGAACGTGACGACGGCGGCGAAGCGAGCCAGGCTCTTGCTGGTGTCGACGTTCATCCGGTGGTCCGATCGTTGGCAGGTTCCTCATCCATCGGCAGGTCGCGCTCGAAGGTGTACGGCTGCTTGCCCCATTCAGCGCGGTCCCTGGGCAGGGATTTCCACCACAGGTCAGGCACGGCTGAGCGTCTCGACCGACGAGGGGACCGGTACAGGCTCGAAGACCTCGAAGCGATCGCGTCCACCCTGCTTCGCCTGGTACAGCGCAACGTCGGCCTGCTTGATCAGCTCTTCGGCGGTCGAGGAGCCCCCCGTGCTGCAGGCGACGCCGATGCTCACGGTCGGGAAGGCCTCACCGCCTGGCAACTCGACCCGCCCGCCGATGCTCGCAGCCATGCGCTGGACCACGGTCATCGCATCATCCGGGGCATCCAGCCCCACGCACAGGGCGGTGAACTCATCGCCGCCGAACCGGGCAGCCGTGTCCGTGGCACGCAGGCTGTCAGCCATCCTGTCGGCGATCACGCAGAGAAGCGCGTCGCCGGCGTCGTGCCCCAGTCGGTCGTTCACGTGCTTGAAGTGGTCGACGTCCACGTACACGACGGCGACGGTCTGCCCGCTCCTCGCGCTGCTCGACAGTGCGTGACGAAGCCGGTCGAGGAACAGGACCCGGTTGGCCAGGCCGGTGAGCGGGTCGTGCAGGGAGTCGTGCAGCAGTCTTACCTGGCTCTCCTGCAAGGCCGAAAGGGTGACTTCGAGCTTCGCGAGCAGTTCTCGCTTGGCGGCGAGGTCCGTTGCGTGGCCGTACGCGGCGGACACCACTCCACCCACCTGCTCGACGGTGGCGACGTCGCTGGTCGAGAAGGCGAACGGCTGGGGGGAGTGGACGTTGAGCACCCCGACCACGCGCCCCCGGTGGCGGAGCGGTACGAGCACCATCGAACGCGCACCCTCCCTCTGGCAGGCGGCCAGGTCGACGCGCGGGTCTCGCTCGACGTCGTCGGCGACCATGGTCCGTCCGGTGCGGATGCACAGGCCCGCCATGCTGTGCGCGAGCAGCGTGCGGTTCTCCGCCTTCTCCCTCGACTCCCTGGTCACGTTCGTGTAGACGACCGAGTCGCCCATGACCAGACCGAGGGAGGCGTCCTTGTCCCCGAACAGGATCCGGGACCGCTCCACCAGCCACTGCACGATGCCGTCCGCATCGAAGTCGGCGCAGGCAAGGTCCAGGTGAAGGGCCAGGACCGCGGCGAGCCGAGCGTCCCGGGCCGCGTCGCTGCCTGGCGGGTCCGCTTCGAGCTGGTGGACCTGGACGACCCAGCTGGGGCCGACTGCCGACACGGACCACCGTCGACCGTCGGCGGCAGCCCTGTCCAGGTCGGCGCCTCGCGCCAGGGCCCCTTGGACGCACGTCGGGAACGGCGCGTCTGCCGACGCCGCCCCTGCGACAACGCCCATCATCCCCGCGCTGAGTGCCTGGACCGTCTCGTCCCTGGCGACGAGCGCGAGCGCTGCGCCGCCGCCCTCGGATGACGCGGTGATACCACATTGAGAGAACGGCATGTCTCCGGCCCGACTTGACCCCCGGCACGGTGGCGCCCTGAACCGGACTGGCAGGTCGCCCTGAGCCCGCCAGGAGCGACACTTTGGCGGGAGGATGCGATGAGGCGACGGGCAGCTGTGGCCGCTGTGCTGCTGGGGACGTGGGTCATCGCAGCCTGCACCGGTAGCGACGTCGGTGGTGGCGGGCCGGCTGCTCGGAGTGACCTGCCGCCGTCGGACTCCCCCGTACCGGTGAAGGGAGCGGGCGTCGGCGTCCTCCGGAGCGGTTTCGGGGTGACCGAGTTCCGCACGTATGCCGTGGCACTGCTCGAGAACGGCGACGACGAACGCAGTGCCTCCGTGACGGCGACGTTCACGGCCTAGGACTCCGGCGGGACGGTCGTCGGCACGGGCCGTGAGTCGCTCGCCCTCGTCCGGGCCGGTCAGACGATCGCCGTTGGCGCAGACCTGACGGTGCCATCGGGGAGCAGGGTCGCGCGTGTGGGCCTGCAGCTCGACGTCGCGCAGGAGCAGACGGACCCGCACCCGACGGCGGTCTTCACGGGTCGTGGCGTGCGTGCTGTGGAGGGTCCCGGCGAGTTCGGGTTCCGGGCAGAGGGGGAGCTGGTGAGCGCCTACGCGTCGGACCTCGGCGAACTGGTCGTCCACGCCATCTGCTTCGACGCCGCGGGGGCAGTCACCGGGGGCGGCTTCACCTTTGTACCGGGGATCGCGGGGGGTGGCACGACGCCCGTCCGGGTCGACCTCGCCGTGGCCGAGCAGCCTGCCTTGTGCGACGTCTTCGGCACGACCCGCGACGGCATCAGCCCGGAGACGGGTTGACGTACCGTCCTGGATCATGAGCTCCTGGACGCTGTCGGTCGCTCGAGACGACCTCTCCCGAACCCGCCTGCAACCGACTGGCCTGCCCGAGGTCGGCCCAGGGGAGGCGCTGCTCCGCCCGCACCGGGTAGGGGTCTCAGCGAACAACGTCACCTACGCGGTGCTCGGCGACGCCTTCCGCTACTGGGAGTTCTTCCCCACGGATCCGGGGTGGGGAGTCGTCCCCCTGTGGGGCTTCGCCGACGTGGTCGAGTCCCGGGTCGAGGGCCTCGCGAGCGGCAGCCGGGTCTACGGCTACCTGCCGTGCGCCGGCCATCTGCTCGTCCAGCCCGGACGGGTCGACGAGCGGGGCTTCCGCGACGCGAGTCCCCATCGCGCGACGCTGCCGTCCCCCTACAACGCCTACGCACTCACGACCGGCGACGCGGCCTACGACCCGGATCGCGAGGACCTCCAGGTTCTGTACCGGCCGCTGTTCTTCACCTCGTGGATGCTGGCCGACTGGCTCGTGGACGGCGACCTGAGGGGGGCGCAGGCCGTGCTCGTGTCCTCGGCCTCCAGCAAGACCGCGTACGGCACTGCCTTCGAGCTGCAGCGCCAGGGCAGGCGGGTGATCGGGGCGACGTCCGAGCGGAACCGGGGCTTCACCGAGGGCCTCGGCTGCTACGAGAAGGTCGTCACGTACGGCGATCTGGACGCGCTGGATCCTGCTGTGACGACGACCTACTGCGACGTGGCGGGTAGTGCCGAGCTGACCCGGGCGCTGCGACAGCGGCTCGGGAGCTCGCTGGTCTACGAGGTCGGCGTCGGTGTGACGCACCAGCAGGCGGCGAGCGCCGGGACGTTGGAGAGCACGGGTGAGGGGCCCAGCGGCGGGATGTTCTTCGCGCCGGATCAGATGCGCAAGCGGACCGCCGACTGGGGTCGCGGCGGGCTCGACGAGCGCTTCGCCGCGGCCTGGGCGGCCTTCGCTCCGGTGGTCGAGGGGTGGGTCGACGTCGACGAGCGGACCGGGCCGGAGTCCCTCGAGCAGGTCTGGCGCGAGGTCCAGTCCGGCAGCAGCCCCCCGCGCGCCGGGCTCGTGGTCGTGTTGCCGCATGCAGGGGACGGCTTCCCCTCTCCTGCGTGACGTCTGATCCAACGGGGCACCTCGTACGGCCGTGGATCAGACGCAAGGACGTCAGGCTCCGGCGGTGACCAGCGCGGCCAGCTCCCGGAGCGGCGGTTCGTAAGCCTCGCCGAAGGTGGGGAACGCGTGCACGACGTCGGTGAGGACTGCCAGGGGGACCTCGGCCCGGATCGCGAGGGTCGCCTCGGACAGCCACTCGTCGGCGTGCGGGCCGATCGCCGCGGCGCCGATGAGGACGCCGCGGCTGCGGTCGGCGGTCAGGACCAGGCGTCCGCCGCCTGTCCCCTCGGTGCTCGTGCGCGCGACCTCCCCGAGGTCCATGACCGCGGTGATGGCGTCGATGCCCTGCTCTCGGGCCTGCGCTTCGGCCATGCCCACGCTGGCGACGGCGGGGTCGGTGTAGACCGCCCGGGGGATCGCGCGCAGGTCAGCCCTGCGGTCGCCGCCCAGCAGGTTCTCGATCACGACGCGCGCCTGGTAGTTCGCGGTGTGCGTGTAGGGAGCCGCACCGGTGACGTCGCCCGCCGCCCAGACGTTCGCCTGCCCGGGAACGCGGCAGTGGTCGTCCACCTCGATCGCGCCGCTGCCTGAGGTGGCGATGCCCAGCACCTCGAGTCCCAGCCCGTCGGTCGACGGCGTACGCCCGACCGCCACGAGGACCCGCTCGGCGGTGACGCTGGTGCCGTCGGACAGGTGCAGTCGCGCGAGACCGTCCCCGGTCAGCTCGGCTCGCTGGGCCGCGACACCGAGGCGCACGTCGACCCCGTCGCCGCAGAGCACCTGGGCGAGCAGCGCAGCGATGCTGGGCTCCTCCTTGCCGGCGACCTGCGGGCCGGCCTCGACCAGGGTCGTGCGGACCCCGAAGCGGACGTGCGCCTGGGCCAGCTCGCAGCCGACGGCGCCGCCGCCCATCACGATCAGCGAACCGGGACGCTCCTGGGCCGAGAGCGCCTCGTCACTGGTCCAGGTCGGCACGCCGTCGAGCCCTGGGATGTCGGGTGCGCTCGGGTGGGACCCGGTCGCGAGCACGAGGTCGGTGCAGCCCAGCTCGCGACCGTCGACGTCGATGACCCCTCGGCGGACGACCTTCCCGTGGCCACGGACCAGGACGACCCCGGCTGCCTCGACGCCCTCAGCCGCTCCCGCGTCATCGCGGTGCTCGGCGATCTCGTCGCGCCGCTCGACGGCCCTTCCGAAGGCCTCGTCGTCACCGTCGAGGGTGGGCACGACGGAGGCGCCCCCCCGTTCGAGGACCGCGCGAACCTCTGTCCGGGCCTGCGCGCTGCGGAGCAGCGACTTGCTCGGCATGCACGCGACGTACGGGCACTCGCCCCCCACGCGCAGCGACTCGACGAGCGCCACGCGGCGTCCACGTTCGGCGAGGCCGGTGCTGATCGACTCGCCGGCCGAGCCGGCACCAAGGACCACGACGTCGAAGGTCTCCATGCTCCTGTGTCTACCGGCCAGAGGTCGTTCCCGCATGGTGGTCGACGAGCCGCTGGAGCAGCCGGGTGAGCTCGGCCCGTTCGCGAGCAGTGAGCGGGGAGAGGAAGAGCGCCTGGGCCTCGTCGAAGCGGCGCTCGAGCTCCTCGAGCAGCTGTGACCCCTCGGGCGTGAGGCTGATGACGTTGCGGCGCCGGTCCGCGCAGTCGGGGCTTCGCTGGGCCAACGCGTCGTCCTCGAGCCGGTCGAGCACGGCTGCGACGTCGCTCCGGTCGAGCCCGAGGCGTCGACCGAGGTCGGCCTGGCTCATCGCGCCGAACTCCTCGAGGGTTGCGAGGACCGCGAAGTCCAGCCGGGCCGTCGGCCGGTCGAGCCGCTCCGCGATGGCGCGAACCGTGCGCAGGCTGAGCTGGTTCACCAACCAGGTCGGCAGCCTTCGGAGCCGCTCCGGTGGGCCCGGCAGGGTGCGGTTGGTGGGGGTGCTCATGGACCGAACGTACCCCAGCTCGTTGGACGGACCAACGATACTGGCGTAGCGTTCTAATTGTTGGAACGACCAACGACGCCACGACGTGAGGAAGCGCTCATGAGCACCACGACTCCCATCCGCACGGCATTGATCATCGGAAGCACCCGCGAGGGACGCTTCGGCCCGACCGTCGCTGAGTGGTTCACCGGCCCCGCGGCGCGTCACGCCGGGATCGAGCTCGAGGTGATCGACCTGGTCGACACGGAGATCCCCAGCGCGACCTTCACCGAGCAGATCGGCCGCGTGGACGCTGTCGTCGTCGTCACGCCGGAGTACAACCACTCCTTCCCCGGGCCCTTGAAGACAGCGATCGACAGCGTCCGGGAGCAGTGGGCCGCCAAGCCGGTCGGCTTCGTGTCCTACGGCGGAGTGTCAGGTGGGCTGCGGGCGGTCGAGGCCCTGCGTACCGTCTTCGCCGAGCTCCACGCTGTCTCCATCCGCGAGACCGTCAGCCTGGCGCAGTACTGGGAGCTGTTCGACGGCGAAGGGCAGCTCAAGGACCCGACCGGTCCCGACGCCGCCGCGGTTGCCCTGCTCGAGCAGCTCCTGTGGTGGGCGCACGCCCTCCGGGACGCCAGGGGCGTCCGTCCCTACGGCGTCGCGGCATGAGTCCGGGGGCCGGTCCGGTGGCCGGCGCGGTCATCCGCCCCCCGGCGGGCCCGTCCAGTCCGACCGCCAGTCCGTCCAGGATCGGCGTGGTCTTCGGCGCGCTGATGGCACCGACCTCCCTCGGGCTGTCTGCGCCGGCGGTGGCCCTGCCCAGCCTCGGCGCCGACCTCGGCCTCGCCGGGCCCCAGACGGCGTGGGTCCTGTCCGGCTACGCCTTGACCCTCGCAGTCGGCACGGCATTGTCCGGGCGGGTCGCCGACCTCCACGGGATGCGACGCACGCTGCTCGTCGGGATGTCGATGCTCCTGGCCGGCTCGGTGCTGAGCGGTCTCTCAACCGGGTTCGCCTCGCTGTTGGTCGGCAGGCTGGTGCAGGGAGGCGGTGGTGCGGCCGTGTCCATCGCCGCCATCAGCACCCTGAGCACCACCTTGTCCCGCGGCGACCGTGTGAAGGCCCTCGCAGCCCTCACGTCGGTGATGGCCTCGGTCTCGGGGTCGGGTTCGCTAATCGGCGGCGTGCTCACCGACACGGTTGGTTGGCGAGCCGTCCTGGTCCTGCCTGCGCTGGCTGTCCTGAGCCTCCCGTTCGCCCTCCCCCTGGTGCCGAGGGCGCCACTCGGGAGCGGGCGACTGGATCTGCGCGGCGCGGGGCTCGTCGCGGGAGTCGCGGGTGGCGTCGTCGTGGTGCTGCAGGCCTCGAGCACGGGCCTCCCGCGAGCGGCGGCCGCCGGCACCGCCCTCATTGCTGCGATCGCGGCGTGCGGCCTGGTCCTCCACGTACGTCGTCGACCAGCGGGCTTCCTGCCACTGGCAGTCGTCGCAGACGCGGCCTACCTTCGCTACGCGCTGGTCGGCATGAGCCTGTTCGCCGGCTACCTCGCGATGCTGTTCTCAGCCCCGTTGCTGCTGGTGCAGCGCGAGGGATGGGGACCGCTCGCCATCGGCCTGGCTCTGCTGCCCGCAGCGATCGCCGCCGTGGCGACCACGCGCGTCGTGGCCGCAGCCGCGCAGCGGTCGAGCGACAGACGGATCGCCGTCACCCTGACCCTGGTCAGCGGTAGCGGGCTGCTGCTGGCGGCATCGGTGCCCCACACCGCGGCCACCGTTGTCGGCCTGGCCGCTGCCGTCTCCGGATTCGCCGGCGGTCAGGTGGTCCTCGTGGGCGCCGTTCCCCGCCTGGTTCCTCCCGCGGTGACGAGCGCCGCCCTGTCGCTGTTCAACTTCCTGTTCATCCTCGGCGGCTCCCTCGGTTCCGCAGCGGCAGGCGGCCTCGCGGACGCCTTCTCGCTCCCGACCGCGATCGCTGTCGTGGCGGTGCTGCCGCTGGGGGCGGCTGCGCTGGCGAGGACCTTGCGTACGCCGATCGAGCAGGACGGCGGAGTACGTTCCGGGTCCCGTTCGACCCGAAGGGACTGATGACGTGAGCGTCCACGTGGAGCAGGTCGGCGGTTGCGCGCTCGTGCGCCTCGACTCCGGCAAGGTCAACGCGATGGACCGCGCTCTCTGCGACGAGCTGACTGGCGTCTTCGCCCGCCTGCCGGAGGACCCAGCCGTGGGGGCGGTCGTGCTGACCGGCAACGGGAAGGCCTTCTGCGCCGGGGTCGACCTCCCCGCCCTCGTCCACGAGGACGACGGTGCCGCGCGTGCTTTCGTCACCTCGCTCGGCGCCTGCTTCGAGGCGGTGCTTCGCTGCCCGCTGCCCGTCGTCGCTGCCGTCGAGGGCCATGCGATCGCGGGGGGCTGCGTGCTGATGTGCGCGGCCGACTACCGGGTGGTGGTGGACGACCCGGTCGTGCGGCTGGGTCTCACCGAGCTTGCTGTGGGCGTCCCCTTCCCGACCAGCGCCGTCGAGATCATGCGGTGGCGGCTCGGCGAGGCTCGGCTCGCGCAAAGGGTCCTGCTCGCCGACACCGTCCCCGCAGACACCGCCCTCGCCGCGGGTCTCGCTGACGAGAGCGCGTCTCGTGAGGACGTCGTCGCCCGGGCCCTCGCCCTCGCCGGATCCCTGGCCCAGGTCCCCTCAGAGGTCTTCCAGCTGACCAAGGCGCAGCTGCAGGCCGGCGTCCGCGAGCGGATCGATGCCCGCAGCGGCACGTGGGAGCCTCAGGTGCACGACCTGTGGTCCAGCGAGCCGGTGCGGACCAGCCTCGAGCAGTTCGTCGCTCGTACGCTCCGTCGCTGACGAGACGTTCAGTCCTCGTCCTGCTCGACGACGCTGGTAGCGCGCACGAGGTCCTCGATGTCGTCCATGACGCGCAGGACACGTCCGTGGTCGAGGGCGAACGTCCTGATGCGGATGTCGAAGCCGTCGTGGCGGAACCCGTAGGCGAGCGAGAGCAGCAGCTCGTCCTCGTCGACGAGGGTGTAGCGCAGCACGCGCAGTCCCTGCCCGAGCCGTGCCGTGGTGACGGGCTCCACGATCGGTGGCTCCACGGCGTCACCGTCCGCCTCGGCCATCTCGCGCAACGCCTCGTCGCGCGCACCCTCTGAGTCGAAGAACTGCACGTAGACGGGCAGGACGTCTGTTCCTGGGCCAGGCAGGTGGAGGTAGGCGGACTGGGTCTGCTCGGGAGCGATCTTCGGGTCCTCGGCCAGGAACGCCAGGAGGCCGGCCAGGACGTCGACCTCACGTCGATCGCGAGCGCCGTGGAACACCGCCTCGGCAGCGTCACGGGCCCAGTCGCGATGGTCTGTCCCGGTGTTGGCCGTCCACTCCCTGGGGATCGCTAGCCACACGCTCGGGTCGGAATCGACGTCGAGACCCTTCATCGTTCTGTCCACCTGAAGGTCGTCATCACGGTCGTTCCCGCATGGAGCGCGAACGGGGCGAGGAGCCCGTCGAGGCCGCCCTTGATCTCTGCGAGTGAGGTCGCACTGGCGTCGAGCAACGCCACGTCGACCACCAGGTCGGCACCGGCCACGATCAGGCCCATCCGTCATCGAAGGTGCCGAGGGTATGTCTCCTGGGTTTGACCGGCCTCTCGCCGGACTGCCTGCGCCCAGGCGGGGTAGCGATCCAAGATCCCTGAGGAGGCTCCATGAGGCGGACGTCCGTCTGGTTCCGCCCGTGATCGACATCTCGCAGCTCGACCCGCCCCCCGCGGGCTTCCCTGACTGCGCCGCGTGCCCCTACCTGGAGACCGGGACGGCCGAGATCTGCTTCTCCTGCGCGAGCACCGGTGCCGATCCGGGAGACGGCCCGGCCTGCCCCGTGTGCGGCAAGGAGCTGGTCGACGGCGCTGCGTGTGACAACAGCGTGTGCCTGCTGGACGACCCGGAGTTCTCCGACCTTCACACGATCCTGCTCCGGGCGGAGGACGTGTGGACCGCCCTGTCCCGCTACAAATACGACGAGGACCGCAGCTGGGCCGGTGTTCTCGGCCGGATCGTCACCGGCTACCTCGACGAGCGGGCTGTCGCGATGCAGCGGTACGACGTGATCACGACCGGGGCGCTGTACGTCGGCCCGCGCGCCAACCGGCTGTGGGACCACCTGCGACTGATCCTCGAGGCCGCGCAGGCGCACGGACCTCAGTGGCCCTTCGCGTACGACGTGATCGCGAAGTCGGGACCGACCGGGCAGTTCCTCGGCCGCAGCGCCGAGACCCGCCGAAAGATCGCGGAGCACTCGCTGCGGTCTGCGTTGTCCGTCCCCGACCCTGCGCGGGTGGCCGGCAAGCGGGTGCTCGTGCTCGACGACGTCTACTCCGAGGGCTACTCGATGCGTGAGATGGCCCGGTGCCTGCGCGAGGCGGGTGCGGCCGAGGTCGGCGGTCTCGTCTTCGCGCGCAAGAAGGGCGGCTGAGCGCGACCCGACCGCAGCTCCCGCCGCCCCTGCACCGCCGATGGAGCGTTGTCCTGGCGACGCGCCAGCGAGTCGCGCGGGAAGGGCTCCACTCGCGGTCTCGCAGCGCCGGCCCCAGCGTCAGCCTTCGACGGCGAACACCGCCTGGATCGTGGAGCGCCGCCGCTCGGCCAGCTCGACCATGAGCGCGGGACCGTCGTCGAACGGCACGACGTCGGTGACGATGTGCTCGCGGACCTCGCCGCCGTGCGTGGCGAGCAGGTCGAGGGTCTCGGCGCACAGGCGCCGCCTGTCCCAGCTGTCGGCGAGGCCCCGGGGCACCCGGTTGATCTGGGCGCACCGGATTGTCAGGCCCTTGTGGTGGAACTCCTCGCCGAGCCGGAGCTCGGGCGCACCGCCCTGGTAGAACGCCAAGTCGATGACGGTCCCCTGGGGTCGAGCACTTCGCAGTGCGCCGGCGAGTACCGAGGCCTGCCCCCGGCACTGGAAGACGACGTCGGCGCCGACGTCGGCAGGCCCGTTCTGCCACCGGGACGCGCACCAGGACCAGACGGCGTCGGGCTGGTCGTCGGCGACGGGGATGAGCCCGAGCGCTTCAGCAGCAGCCAGTCGACGCGGGTCGGGATCGGCGAGCGCGACCTCGGCTGCGCCGTGCATGCGTGCCAGCAACCCGGTGAGCAGGCCGACGCCGCCGCCGCCGGTGACCAGGACCTTGCGGTCCCGTACGCCGTCGGCGAGTGCGAGGTCCGTCGCGGGGCCGCGCTCCTCGGCCGCGGCGTGCAGCAGTCCGTTGACGCAGATCGGCCCCATCTGAGCGACGTAGACGCCGAGCAGCGGGTCCAGTGCGTCGGGCAGCGGGGTCAGCACGCTCTTCGACGGGTCGACGACGTGCCCGGTCCGGTGCCCGTAGGTCAGCGCGACCACGTCGCCGTCGCTGACGGTGTCGCTGCGCGAGTCGACGACCCGGGCGACCTCCATGTAGCCGAGCGCCGGGATCGGATAGCTGCGTGCGGGAGTGCCGTCGAGGAACACCCCGCGGTCGGCGTCCCAGGACGCGTGCAGATAGGGGTTCGTGCCCTTGAGGAAGGTCAGCTCGGTGCCGGCCGACAACCCGGTGAACAGGGTGTCGACGCGCACCTCGCCCCGCTCCGGCGGGTCCTCGTCGTAGGACATCACCTCGGCCCGACCGGGACCAGGGATGCCGATCGAGCTCACCGTGCGTCGGTCAGCCACCGCTCCCCCTGAGTGCCTGGGCCAGCTCGTCGTGGACGTCGACAACGCGACCGCCTTCCTGGGCGGAGCGGTCCGCCGCACAGACGAGCGCCTGGGTCCGCAGTGCTTCGTCGTACGACACCGGCACCCGCTCGGACTGCCCGAGGAGCGCATCGACGAAGGCGCGGTCCTCACGCGCCACCGGGTCCTCGGTCGAGCGCGAGGTCTGCTCACCGCCAGCGGTCTCGGTGCGCAGCTCGTGGTCGGACAACGCGCGCTCCCGCAGGTCCAGCGTCCGGCCCTGCATGACGAGGTGCAGGTCCACCTGGTGGCGCCGGTCGAGCACGCAGGCCGAGGTCATCGTGCCGATCGCGCCGGAGCGGAACCGGAGCAGGACGGCCGACGCCGTGGGCACGTCTGCCTGCGGGAAGCTCGCTCGCGGGGTCTTGGCCTCCAGGGCCTGTACGGAGTCGACCTCCCCGACCAGGACCCTGGCCAGGTCGAACAGGTGCGTCGTCTGCTCGACCAGCTGACCGCCGGAACCGTCACGCCGGGACCACCACGGCGCGGCGGGCGTGCTGTCCAACCAGGTCCCGGTGACCACGTGGACCGGGTCGCCGCCGATCAGCTGCTTGGCCTGCTCGACCATGCGCAGCGACCGCCAGTGGTAGCCGACGCAGGTCAGGAGGCCCTTCGCGCGCACCGCACCGGCGATGCGCACGGCCGTCGACAGGTCGATCGCGAGGGGCTTCTCGACGAAGAAGGGGAGGTCGCGTGCGAGTGCGGCGTCCTCGAGCGGTCCGTGCGCCGCTGGCGGTACGCACAGCCACAAGGCGTCGAGCTGCTCGGTCTCGAGCAGGGCCAGCCCGTTGGCGTACGCGGTCGCGCCGAAGCGCGCGGCGACGTCCTGAGCTCGCTCGACGACCGGGTCGGCCACCGCGACGACGTTCACGTCCGGGAAGGCCGAGAGCGCACTGAGGTGCCGTCCGGCGATGAACCCCGTGCCGACGCAGCCCACCCGCAGCCGGCTCATCGACGGCTCGGGTAGGTGTCGGCCACGTCGAGCAGCCGGTCGTAGACGGCGAGGGTTTCGGCCGCCATGCGGGCACTGGTGAAGTGGCGGTCGAAGCGGGCCCGACCCGCGGCGCCGTAGGCCGCGCGACGAGCAGGCTCCGCAAGCAGTTGACTCAGGGCCGAGGCGAGTGCCTGCGCGTCGCGCGGGCGGACCAGCAGCCCCGTCTCGCCATCTACCACGACCTCCTCGCTGCCGATCACCCGGGTGGCGACGACGGCGAGCCCGGCGTCCATGGCCTCCAGCAGGACCAGCGGCATGCCTTCGTGCAGCGACGGGAGCACGAAGACGTCCGCCGCGTCGAGCAGGAGCCGGGCGTCCGAGCGGTGACCGGGCAGGTGTACGGAGCCGGCGACGCCGAGGTCGGCGGCCTGCTGCCGGAGCGCGTCGTGCAGGTGTCCGGTCCCGAGGATCACCACGGCGAGGTCGGGGAAGCGATCGACCAGCTGCGGCACGGCGTCGAGCAGGTGGGTGTGCCCCTTCATGACGTTGAGCCGTCCCACGGTGAGCACCACCGGCTGGGTCGGGTGGAGCCCGAGAGCGGCGCGGGCTGCGCTCCGGCCGATGCCGCGGCCCCTCGCCCGAATGCCGTTCGCGACGGTCGTCATGTCGTCGCTGCGGACGCCGATCCGCTCGTAGGTCCGTCGCTGTGCCACCGACACCGTGAGCAGGTGGTCGACCGGGCTCAGGGCTCGGAAGAACGGCACGAGGTGCTTGGTGCTCCCCATCAACCACGGGTAGTGCTGCGTCTGCACGACGGCCGGTACGCCGGCCGCCCGCGCGACCCGGGCGCCGTCGAAGTTCTCGCGCCCCGTGCCGACGTGCACGTGGAAGACGTCGGTCGGACGCGTCTGCAGGTGGGTGCGGATCGCGCCGGAGAACTCCGGCGAACGGGGATGGGGCAGGCACACGGCGCGGGCGCCGAGCGCACGGGCCTGGTCCAGCATCCGCTCGCCCGGAGCGGTCCCCCACGCCAGCAGCGAGACGTCGGCAGTCTTCGCGTACTCGGCTGCGAGCTCGAGCATGTGGACGCCCATGCCGGACGGGTCTGCCGACGGGGTGTAGAGGCACACCGACCGTCGCGAGCCCGACCCGGAGTCGTCGCCGGGGACCGATGGCATGCGCACGAGTCGACGGGGCTGCTGCTCGTCCAGCGATGCCCGTGCCACTCTCGTCCCCGCCACTGCCGCCACCATGCGTCTGCCTCCCGGGCCGTCGTCTGCGCCGATCGGCACGAAAGTGAAGGCCTGCCCCGTCAGCGCAGCCCCCACACGGGGGGGAGCGACGCGGGATTGATCGTCCGCAACGCGATGATCTCGGCACCTGCGGGGTAGTGGCGACTCACCCGATCAACAGGAGGCACAGTGACCACCCCCGGACAGGTCTCAGGCGCGACCCAGCAGGCCGCCGGTGTGACCGCATCCAGCGCCAAGGACGAAGCAGCGCAGGTCGGTCAGACCACCAAGTCGGCTGTCTCTGACGTAGCTGGCACCGCCACCGAGCAGGCTGGTCAGGTGGTGACCGAGGCGGTCGACCAGGTCAAGCAGCTCACGGACCAGGCCCGCACCCAGGCCGGCGAGCAGGCCGGCAACGCCACGCAGAAGCTCAGCGAGACGCTCCGCTCGTTGGCCAACGAGGTCCGCGAGCTGAGCGAGGGCAGGGCGGACGGGTCAGGCACGGCCGCCGGCCTCGCCCAGCAGCTGGCCGACAAGGGTGAGCAGCTCGCCCAGTACCTCTCGTCCCAGGGCCCGGACGGCCTGCTGCAGGACGTACGCGGGTTCGCGGCCCGCAAGCCGGGCTCGTTCCTGCTCGGCGCGCTCACGGCCGGACTCGCTACCGGTCGGGTCGTCAAGGGCGCCAGCGCCGCCGCCAGCAGCAGCGCTGCCGGCGACTCTGGTCTGCACAGCACACCGGTGGCCGTCGTGCAGCCGGTAGTCGCGGTCCCGCCCGTCGACACCTACGACACCTACGCGTCCACGTCCCAGCCGGCCGCGTCCCAGCCGGCCGCGTCGCAGCCCTACGGCAGCGGATCGGCCGACCCCTACCCGGCTGCCACGCCAGTGGCGCACAGCGACGAGAGCGGCATCCTGGACGGCGGCACGTCGCACATCGGCCCGGTGTCGGGCGACCAGCGTCTGATCGACGAGCGTTCCAGCCTTCCGCCGTACGAGCCCGGATCAGGGTTGCGATGACGGGCCCCGACGCGACGCAGAGCAGCGTGCGGATCGACTCCGGTCCGAACATGCAGGACGTGAAGCAGAGCAGCGTGGGTGAGCTCGTCCGCGAGGTCACCCAGGACCTGACCAAGCTGCTCACCCAGGAGCTCGAGCTGGCCAAGGTCGAGGTCAAGGCCGAGGCCAAGAAGGCCGGCAAGACCGGGGCCGCCTTCGGCGGAGCGGGAGCAGCCGGCTACTTCGCCGTGCTGTTCGCCTCGCTCACGCTGATGTTCGCCCTGGCCAACCTGTTCGACAGCATCACGTGGGCTGCGCTCGCCGTGACCGTCCTCTGGGCGATCGTCGGCGCGGTGCTGTTCTCGAAGGCGAAGAAGCAGGCCAAGGAGCTCAACCCCAAGCCAGAAGTGACCGTGCAAACCCTGAAGGAGGATGCGCAGTGGGCCAAGACCCGGAGCAGCTGAGGGCTGAGATCGCGCGCACGCGCGCCGAGCTCGGTCAAGACCTCGACACCCTGGTCGAGAAGGTCACGCCGTCCAAGGTCGTCGAGCGCAAGGTCGACGCGACGAAGGAAGCAGTGGTGGGAGTGAAGGACAAGATCATGGGGTCCGCGGGCTCTGCGAAGGACTCCGTCATGGGATCGGCGAGCGATGCCGGCGGCAGCGTCGCAGGCACGGCCAGCTCGGCCGGGAGCAGCGTGGCCGGCGCCGCCGGAACTGCTGTCGACGGCGTGACCAGCGCGGCTCAGCAGGCACCGCAGACGGCCAAGCGCAAGGCGGCCGGCAACCCGGTCGCTGCCGGAGTGATCGCCTTCGGTCTCGGGTGGCTCATCTCCGGCCTGCTACCCCAGTCCGAGGCAGAGCAGAAGGGCGCCAGCAAGATCAAGGACAAGGCGCTCGACGCCGCAGAGCCGCTCAAGGAGCAGGCGGCCCAGGCCGCCTCGGAGATCAAGGAGAACCTCGCTCCGGCCGCGCAGGACGCTGTCTCCTCGGTCAAGGAGACGGCTACCGGTGCGGTCACCGAGGTGAAGGACCAGGCAGCCTGGTCCGGAGCCACGGTGACCGACCAGGCCTCCACCTCGGCCAGCAGCGTCGCCGACACGGCCAAGACCGCCGCGCAGGATGCGAAGGAGCAGGCGACCACACCGCCTGAGCCTGAGCCGTCTTCCTACGCCGTCGTGGTCGAGGAGCCGATCTACGTGGAGGAGACGTCCGCCTTCCCGATGGACCCGGTCCGGCCGGCCGGGGGCTCGCCCTACGCCGACGACCCGGCGCTGCGTCCGCCGAACTAGCAGCAGCGACCTCCGAGGCCCGTCCACCTGTCGGTGGGCGGGCCTCGCGCTGTGCACGAGAGCGGCATGGCGACGGCAGGCCGCGCCGGACAGCGTGCGCGGCCGCGACCGTCCGAGGGAACCCGATAAGGTGAGGCTACCCTTAGTTGCCGTTCCTTGGAGTGCCCCGTGAAGCGATCCCTGCTCGCCGTCCTGCCGCTCGCCCTTCCTGCGCTGGTCGGGTGCGGTGCGGCAGACCCGGCCGGGCGCTCCGCACTCGCCGACCCCGGGCAGGCGCAGGCCGTCGCCGCCTACCGGGCCTATGTGCAGCAGCGGGCCGACGAGCTCGTCCCGCGGGTCGAGGAGCTCGTGGCCGCCGTGCGCTCCGGGGACGTCGCCCGCGCAAAGGCGCTCTACGCGCCGTCCCGCGAACCGTGGGAGGCGATCGAGCCCGTCGCCGAGACGTTCGGCGACCTCGACCCGAAGCTCGACCTCCGGGAGGCCGACCTGGAGGCCGGCGCCGAGTGGACGGGCTGGCACCGTATCGAGAAGTCGCTCTGGGTAGACGATTCCGTAGCCGGCCTGGCTCCCGTCGCGGACCAGCTCCTGGCCGACGTGCGTGACCTCCGGGGACGGGTGCCGCAGGCCGAGCTGTCCGTCCAGTCGATCGGCAACGGAGCCAAGGAGCTGCTCGACGAGGTGGCGACCACGAAGGTGACAGGGGAGGAGGAGGCGTTCAGCCACACCGACCTGGTCGACTTCGCGGCCAACGTCGAGGGCGCCGAGCGGGCCTTCGAGGTCCTGCGCCCGCTCATGACGGACCGAGACCTCGTCGTCGAGCTGGAAGCGGCGTTCGCCGGGGTCGAGGGGGCTCTTGCCGACCACGCCCTGGGCGATGGGTACGTCTCGTACGAGACCGTCGACGCGGCGGGCCGACGAGAACTCGCGCGGGTCGTCGACGCGCTGGGGGAACCGCTGTCACGGCTGAGCGCAGCCGCCGGAGCGTGAGCGGCCTGACCCGTCGCGGCCTGCTCGGTCTGGCCGGGGCCGGGGCCGCCGGCGTCGGCCTCGGTGCGGTGGGCGGCCGCGTCGTCGATGCGCAGGAGTCCGCGATCGTGGCCTTCTCCGGCCGGCACCAGGCCGGCATCGTCACGCCGGTGCAAGGGCACCTGCACTTCGCCAGCTTCGACGTCACGACGTCCGACCGTTCGATCCTCGTCCGGCTGCTCAGGCGATGGACGGCGGCGGCCGAGCAGCTGACCGGCGGTCAGGAGGTCGGCCGCGGGGCGGGGGGTGCGGCGGCTGCACCCCCGGACGACACCGGTGAGGCGGTCGGTCACGGAGCGGCTCGGCTGACCTTGACCTTCGGGATGGGTCCGTCCCTGTTCGACGACCGGTTCGGGCTGCGGCCCCGCCGACCGGCGGCCTTGGCCGACCTGCCCGGCTTCCCCGGTGACGCGCTCGAGCCGTCGCGCTGCGGCGGTGATCTCGCTGTCCAGGCCTGCGCCGACGACCCGCAGGTGGCGGTGCACGCCATCCGGACGCTGTCGAGGCTGGCGGCGGGGGCTGCGGCCGTGCGCTGGGCTCAGCTCGGGTTCGGGCGCGCGTCGAGCACGACCGCCACGGGGCCGACCCCCCGAAACCTGTTCGGCTTCAAGGACGGCACTGCCAACCTCACGGCCGACAGCGCCGACCTGGACGAGCACCTGTGGGCCTCGGCCGCTGACGGCAGCGACTGGATGAACGGCGGCTCCTACCTGGTGGCCCGGCGGATCCGCATGACGGTAGAGACCTGGGACCGCACGCCGCTCGCCGAGCAGGAGCGGATCACCGGCCGGACCAAGGCAGAGGGGGCGCCGCTCGGCGCCCGCCGGGAGCGGGACGTCCTTGACCCGGATGCCCTCCCCGTCGACTCCCATGTCCGGCTCGCGCACCCGTCGTCCCACGGCGGGGCCCGGATGCTCCGGCGGGGCTTCAGCCTCGTCGATGGCAGCGACGGGTTGGGACACCTCGACGCCGGCCTGTTCTTCCTGGCCTACCAGCGCGACCCTCGTTCCGCCTTCGTCCCGGTGCAGGCTGCGCTGGCCAGGTCCGATTCGATGATGGAGTACCTGCGGCACACCGGGTCCTCGGTGTGGGCGGTCCCGCCCGGTGTGCGCCCGGGGGGCTGGTGGGGCGAGACCGTCCTCGGTTAGCCTCCGTGAGCAGTGTCGACCGCCGGCACGCGACTCACCAGGGGGCACAGCGTGTCGACCCTGGATGAGCGCGTTCTCGACACCCTGCGCTTCCTGCTTCGGACGTCGCACCTGGGTGGTCCGGACGAACTGCCCGCCCTGGTCTCAGGGGCCGGTCAGCGGCTCGGCGCTGAGGACGCCATCCTCTACGTCGTCGACTACGACCACCTCGTCCTCGTGCCGCTGACCGCCACCGGGGGTTCACCGCACCGTGTCGAGGCGGCTGAGCCGGTGACCGTCGACGGCACGTTGGCAGGGCGTGCGTTCGCCGACGTCACCCAGCACGTGTCCGTGGCCGGGACCCACGTCTCGCTCTGGGTGCCGGTCGTCGACGGCACCGCTCGCCTCGGGGTCCTGCAGATCCTGCTCGCGTCGGGGACCGACGTGGACGACGACTTCCGGTCGGCCTGCACGGACGTCTCGTCGCTCGTGGCGGAACTGCTGATGACCAAGGCGTTGTACGGCGACGCGGTGGAGCGCACCCGTCGACGGGCGTTCATGACGGTCCCCGCGGAGCTCCAGTGGACGCTGCTGCCACCGCTCACCTGCGTCTCGCCGCGCGTGGCCGTCACGGGGGTGCTCGCCCCCGCGGTCGAAGTGGCTGGAGACTCCTTCGACTACGCCCTCAACGGCGGCACGCTGCACGTGGCGCTGTTCGACGCCATGGGTCATGGCATGGAGGCGACTTTGCTCTCGGCCGTCGCTGTCTCCTCCCTGCGGAGCGCTCGGCGCAGCGGGCTCGGGCTCGCCGACACCGTCCGATCGATCGAGCGGGAGCTGGCGGCCCAGTTCGGACCAGACAAGTTCGTCACGGGCATCGTCGCCGAGCTCGACGTCGTGACCGGGTGGTGGCAGTGGGCGAGTTGCGGGCATCCCTCTGCGCTGATCGTCCGAGACGGCAAGGTCGTCAAGGTGCTCGACGAGGTGGTCTGCGCGCCGCTCGGACTGGGTCTCGTGGACGACCCTCTGCCGATCGGGAAGGAGCGGCTGCAACCGGGTGACCGACTTGTCCTGTACAGCGATGGTGTGGTCGAGGCGCGCGACCATGACGGCGAGTTCTTCGGCACCGAGCGGCTGGTCGACTTCGTGACCCGACAGGCGGTCGCGGGACGCCCCGTCGCCGAGACGCTCCGTCGGCTCAACCACGCCGTCCTCGATCACCAGGAGGGCACGCTGCAGGACGACGCGACGACGGTGCTGGTGGAGTGGCTCGTCCCTGGTGAGCCGGAGGAGAGCACTCCCTGAGCCGGGGCGTCGCGTGCCCGGCAAGCGTGCCGAGCCGCTGATGTGTGGTAGGCCACTTGTGTCAACTCGATGCCAGGAGGACACGTGTCGCTCGACGACCCCACACCCCGTGATCCCGCGACCCCCGCTGACCGCTCGGGCGGCGCTTCCGAGGACGCTGGGCCGCCCGCCAGGTCGGATCGCCACCCGCTGAACTGGCTGCTCGTGCTGCCGCTGATCGCGACGCTCTACCCGCCGCTCTACAACCGCACCACCCCCGAGCTCGCCGGCATCCCGTTCTTCTACTGGTACCAGCTGGCGACGATCGCCATCGGGGTCACCTGCACCTACGTCGTCTACCGCGCCACGAAGCAGCGCTGACATGGACGACATCAAGGGCACCGAGCTCGCCGTCTTCACCTTCCTGTTCCTGCTCGTCAGCGCGCTGGGCTTCTTCGCCAGCCGGTGGCGCCGCGCCGAGTCCCTCGACAGCCTCGACGAGTGGGGTCTCGGCGGCCGCAGCTTCGGCGGCTGGATCACCTGGTTCCTGATCGGCGGCGACCTCTACACCGCCTACACGTTCGTCGCGGTCCCGGCGCTGGTGTTCGGCGCCGGAGCGGTCGGGTTCTTCGCCGTGCCCTACACGATCGTCGTCTACCCGATCGTGTTCTTCGTGCTCGCCCGCATGTGGTCGGTCAGTCACGTGCACGGCTTCGTGACGCCGGCCGACTTCGTCCGGGCGCGGTCGGGCTCACCCACCCTCGCGCTGCTCATCGCGATCACCGGCATCGTCGCGACGATGCCCTACATCGCCCTGCAGCTCATCGGCATCGAGGCGGTGCTCAAGGCCATGGGGGTCACCGGCAAGGTGCCGATCACCGTCGCGTTCGCGATCCTGGCGGCCTACACCTACAACTCGGGCCTGCGGGCCCCCGCGCTCATCGCGTTCGTCAAGGACATCCTCATCTACATCGTCGTGCTCGTGGCGGTCGTCGTGATCCCGTACAAGCTCGGCGGGTTCGACGTCATCTTCGGCGCGGCCGAGAAGAAGTTCGCAGCGACCCCGAACCCAGGCGACGGGATCGTGCTCGGCGGGCCGGCGCAGCTGCAGTACGCGACGCTCGCCCTCGGCTCGGCGCTCGCGCTGTTCCTCTACCCGCACTCGTTGACCGGCGTGTTCGCTGCCCGCAGTCGCGACACGGTGAAGAAGAACATGGCGGCGCTGCCGGCCTACTCCTTCGTCCTCGGCCTGCTCGCCCTGCTCGGCTACATGGCGATCGCGGCGGGGGTGAAGCCGCTGGTCGGGGAGAACGGCAAGCCCGATGGCAACACCGTCGTGCCGCTGCTGTTCGAGCAGCAGTTCCCCGACTGGTTCGCGGGTGTGGCCTTCGCGGCCATCGGCATCGGCGCGCTGGTGCCGGCCGCGATCATGTCGATCGCCGCCGCGAACCTGTGGACCCGCAACATCTACAAGGAGTACCTCCACAAGGACGCGACCCCGAAGCAGGAGGCGCGCAGCAGCAAGCTCGCTTCGCTCGTGGTCAAGTTCGGCGCCCTGCTCGCGATCCTCGCGCTCGATCCGCAGTTCTCCATCGACCTGCAGCTGATCGGCGGCGTGCTCATCCTCCAGACGCTCCCCGCGGTGGCGATCAGTCTGTACACGAGGTGGTTCCACTCCAAGGCGCTCATCGCCGGCTGGGTCGCCGGCATGGCAATCGGCTTCTGGGCGCTCTACCAGATCCCCCAGCGCGTGTTCGCCGCAGACGGCACGGTCACCCTCGCCAAGGAGCACTTCGGCGGGTCGGCCTTCGCGCTGTCCGAGCTGGGCTTCGACACCAAGACGACGGTCTACGCCGGTGCGCTCGCCATCGCAGCGAACCTGCTGGTCAGCGTGCTCGGGACCCTGGCCCTGCGCGGACGCGTGGCCGACGGGGTCGACTCCACCAACCCGCGGGACTACACGGCGGAGAAGGGCGACCCGGGGGTGAAGGACCTGGACGCGCTCGTCCACTAGCTCGTAGGTGTGCCTACTCGGGCTGTCATCTACTGCCGTCTCTGACAGGACCGCACCGGGGCTGGCGTTGTGGTCGACCGGCAGGAGCGTGACTGTCGTGAACTCGCCACGTCGCTGGGATGGCAGGTGACCCGCGTTCCGTGGCGTGCCGGCCGAGTCGTCGACTCGTTGCCGTCGTTCTCGGGGAGGTAGCCCTGGACGCGGAAGCGCTCGCAGTTGTCGTTGAGGCAGCCGATGAGCCCCCTGTTGCGGTGGCGCCCTTCACCACCGCCTGGAAGGGTCGTCGCGGAACGGCACGTCACAGCCACCCATGGAGGACTGCATGACCACCACGACCCCGACTCCCGCCGCTACGGGCATCGCCCACAAGGACGTCGTCGACTGGACCGACCTCGGCAAGGAGATGTGGAGCTACCTGACCGGCAAGGGCGCGGCCATCGACTACACCTTCGTCGACATGTCCGTCGAGGTCCCGCGCGACACCGGCCCCGACGCGCCGCGCGCCACCTGGAAGCTCAACGGCACGTTGCGCATCACGACGACGGACCGCGACAACGCCTGATGCCCCTGGACCTGCAGGGCGACCTGTCGTTCACCGTCGAGGGCCCCGGCGGCAGCACCTCCGGCACCGTCGTCGGTGACGGCGCGGTCCTGCGGGTCCGCGCCGAGGATCCTGTCGCCGCCTGGGACGGGATCCTCGGCTCGGTCTCGACCGGCCCGGCCGCGCTGCGCACGGTCGCGGACGGCCTGGCCGACGAGGGGTTGTCGATCGAGGTCAGCGGCCCGGCCGGGGTGCTGGCCCTGGTCGGCGCCGGCGCTGACAGCGGTGTCGGCAAGCTCCTGACCGGCAGCCGCCGGGTGCAGCTCGGAACGCCCACCGCCCTCCGGCCGCTCGCGGTGGCGCAGGTGCGCCGCAGCCTTACGCTCTCTCGCGCGCTGACCGTCGTGGCCGGGCTGGTCGTGACCGTCGTGCTGCGCCGCCGCGCCCGCCGCTAGCTGGCTCTAGAGCGCTCGTCGGCCACCTAACCCGGGGACAGGTGGCCTTTGGCGTTCGCCCCTCAGACGGTGAGCACGATCTTGCCGCGCGTACGTCGACGAGCCGGTGCTCGCGATCAAGCGGTGGGCGCAGGCCCACATCGCCGAGATCGAGGCGGCGCAGGCGGCCTACGACGAGCGGCGTACGGCGGAGGTCCTGCCGCTGAGGGCCTGACTGCTAGGTCGCGCGGCGCAGCCCGTCGAAGGCGAGCGCCACGACGGCGTCGGCCACCTCGGCCGAGGCGGTCGCGCCACCCGGGCGGTACCACTCGGCAACGCTGTTCACCATGCCGAACAGCAACCGGGTGACGAGCCTGGGGTCGAGGTCCGCGCGCACCCCACCCTGCTCGATCGCGCTCTGCACGAGAGCACTGAGCCTGGCGTCGAACTCGCGGCGCCGGCCCAGGGCCTCCCGCTCGACCGGGGTGTTGCCGCGGATCCTCAACAGCAGGGTGACGTAGGGGAGCTGCGCGTCGAGCACCTCTGCGCTGCGGCGCACGACGTGCTGCAGTCGGTCGACGGCTGGACCGTCCGTGCTCCGCGGTTCGTCGAGCACCGCGAACAGGGCATCGAGGGCGCGGGACACCGCGAGCTGCAGCAGCTGCTCCTTGCTCGCGACGTGGTGGTAGATCGATGACTTGGTCATGCCCGTCGCACCGGCGAGGTGCTCCATCGTCGTGGCGTCGTAGCCCCGGGTCAGGAACTCCCTGGCCACGAGCGCCAACAGCTCGTCGGGGGTGTGGCGCGCGGGGCGGCCGGGAGCGCGGCGAGGTGCATCTGCTGACGCGGTCACCCGACGACCGTAGTGCCGGCGGCAGGCGCTGCTACACGGGCCGGATCCCGTCGGACGCGCGGCCCTGCGGACCGAGCACCGCTTCGAGCGACTCGTCGGGGGCGTCGCCCCGCACCACCTTGGCCGGGTAGCTGCCGAGCACCTTGAGGCCGAGTGCCGCGTCACGCAGCTCCTGCACGACGTCCTGCGTACGCGGATCGGCGACGTTGCCCTCGAAGTCGAGGAAGAACAGGTACTCGAACGGGCTGCCCGGTCGGGGACGCGACTCGAGCTTGGTCATCGAGTGGCCGGTGCGCGAGAGGATCTCGAGGCAGCGCAGCAGTGCCCCCTCCTCGTGCCGGGTGACCAGCACCAGGCTCGTCTTGCTGGGCACGCGCTCCGGCACGCGCACGGGGCTGCGGGCGAGCAGCAGGAACCGGGTCCAGTTCTCGTCCTGGTCGGCGAGGCCGCGTCGGAGCACCACCAGCCCGTGCGCATCGGCGGCCTCTGCAGAGCCGATGGCGGCCCAGGTCGGGTCGCCGGCCTCGGCGACAGCGCGCATCGCCTCGGCCGTGTCGAACACCGTCACCGGCACTGCACCGGGCAAGGTGCGCAGGAAGCCTGCGCACTGCTCCAGTCCCTGCGGGTGGGACAGCACCCGGCGCAGCGACGACAGCGGGGTGTCGGCGACCGCAGCCAGGCAGTGGTCGACCCGCCAGGTCTCCTCGCCCACGACGTGCACGTCGCTGGCCTGCAGGAGGTCGTAGACCTGGTTGATGCTCCCGGCCGTGGTGTTCTCGATCGGCAGGAAGGCCAGGTCGCAGCTCCCGGTGACGAGCGCGGCGATGGCATCGGCGAAGGACACGTGCCCCTCGAAGCGTCCCTGCTGCCCGCGCCCGGCCAGGTGCTTGCGGGCGGCCAGGTGGCTGTAGGCGTGCTCCACCCCCTGGAACGCCACGACGAGCGGCCGGTCGGCGGTGCCGGTGAGCTCGGCCACCTGGCGGTCGACGGCGTGCCCGATGATCTCGCGGAAGATCCGCCGCACCAGGTCGCCGGAGACGCCGCGCTCCTCGGCGACGGCCACGACGCCGTCCAGGACGGCCCGCTCGCGCTCGGCGTCGCGCACCGGCGAATCGGTCCGGGCCTTGGCCGACCCGACCTCGGCCACGATCAACAGCCGTCGGGCGATCAGGTCGACGAGGCCGCGGTCGACGTCGTCGAGCTCACGGCGCAGCGACGCGAGGTCAGGAAGATCGCCCATGCGGACCAGTCTGCTGCACAGGCCCGGCCGTCCGCTGGGAGGCCGTCGTGGTTGACACCGGAGGGTCGGGAGCGGAGTATCTGAACGGACGGTCGGTAATAGGAGGAAGCATGGATGCAGTCGCGTCGTACGAGCAGGACTTCCAGGCGCAGGTCGACGCTGACGGGCGGATCGAGCCGCGCGACTGGATGCCGGACGGCTACCGCAAGACGCTGATCCGTCAGATCGCCCAGCACGCCCACTCCGAGATCATCGGCATGCAGCCCGAGGCCAACTGGATCACCCGCGCCCCGTCGCTGCGCCGCAAGTCGATCCTCGTGGCCAAGGTCCAGGACGAGGCGGGCCACGGGCTCTACCTCTACAGCGCCGCGGAGACCCTCGGCGTCGACCGCGAGGAGCTGCTCGACCTGCTGCACCGGGGCAAGCAGAAGTACTCCACGATCTTCAACTACCCGACGACCGGTTGGGCGGACGTCGGCGCCATCGGCTGGCTCGTCGACGGCGCGGCGATCATGAACCAGGTACCGCTGACCCGCTGCTCGTACGGCCCGTACGCCCGCGCCATGATCCGCGTCTGCAAGGAGGAGTCGTTCCACCAGCGTCAGGGCTTCGAGGCGATGACCGTCCTGGCGAACGGGACGGCAGCTCAGAAGCAGATGGCGCAGGACGCGCTCGACCGCTGGTGGTGGCCGGCGCTGATGATGTTCGGCCCGTCCGACACCGACTCGCCCAACAGCGCCCAGTCGATGGCGTGGGGAATCAAGCGGTTCAGCAACGACGAGCTGCGCCAGCGGTTCGTCGACGCCACTGTGCCGCAGGCGGAGCACCTCGGGCTGTCGGTGCCCGACCCCGACCTGTCGTGGGACGGCGAGCACTACCGCTTCGGCGAGATCGACTGGGCCGAGTTCTTCACGGTCATGAAGGGCGACGGCCCGTGCAACCGCGAGCGGATCGCGCACCGCATCGCCGCCCACGACGACGGCGCATGGGTGCGGGAGGCCGCCGCGGCCTACGCCGCCAAGCAGGTGACCCGGACGGCGACGGCTGTGGCCGCGTGAGCGAGTCGAGCAGCTTCACCGCCGAGGGCGGCCACGGCGCCGTCCCGACCTCGTCGGACGTCCAGGTCGACGAGGGCGGCCACGCCGGCGCCCAGCCGCTCTGGGAGGTGTTCGTACGCCCTCGCCGTGGGCTGTCGCACACGCACGCCGGAAGTCTGCACGCGCCCGACGCGCACATGGCATTGCGCAACGCGCGGGACGTCTACACCCGCAGGCAGGAGGGCGTCAGCATCTGGGTCGTCCCGGCCGCCGCCGTCACGGCGAGCAGCCCTGATGAGAAGGACGCGTTCTTCGACCCCGCCGGCGACAAGGCTTACCGGCACCCCACGTTCTACGACGTCCCTGAGGGACTGACCCACCTGTGAGCGCCGGTCCTGCTGCGGCGCCTGGGGTCGTTGCCGACGCCGACGTCGCGGCGTACGCGCTGCGGCTCGGCGACGACGCGCTCGTGCTGGGTCAGCGGCTCGCCGAGTGGGCCGCGAAGAGCCCGCAGATCGAGGAGGACGTCGCTCTGCTCAACCTCGCGCTCGACCACCTCGGTGTGGCGCGCACGCTGCTGACCCGCGCCGGGGAGCTCCGGGGCAGGGGCGAGACCGAGGACGACCTGGCGTTCCTGCGCGATGAACCCGCCTTCACCAACGCCCTCCTGCTCGAGCTCGACGGAGGGGACTTCGGGCGCACGATGGCCCGCCAGCTGCTGGTCGCGGCCTACCAGCTGCCGCTGTGGCAGGACCTCGAGCGGTCCGCCGACCCGACGATCGCGGGCGTTGCGGGCAAGGCCGTCAAGGAGGTCGCCTACCACCTCGACCACGCCCGCAGCTGGGTCGTGCGCCTGGGCGACGGCACGGCCGAGTCGCATCGCCGGGTGCAGACGGGTCTCGACGACCTCTGGCCGTACGCCGCGGAGCTTTTCGAAGCCGACGACCTCGTCGTCCGGCTCGCCGCCGCAGGAGTCGCCGCCGACCCGACGCTGCTCGAGCCGCTCTGGCGCGCCACGGTCGAGGACGTCCTGGCCGAGGCGACGCTCACCGTCCCCGAGACGTCGTGGCGTCCGACCGGCGGGCGCCACGGGCGGCACACCACGGGGTTCGGCTACCTGCTCGCCGAGCTGCAGCACCTGCATCGTTCGCACCCCGGGGCGTCCTGGTGACGACCGCGACCGAGGTGCGGCAGGTGCTGTCGACGGTCACTGACCCGGAGATCCCGGTCATCACCATCTCCGACCTCGGCATCCTGCGTGAGGTCACGGTCGAGGGAGAGCACGTCACCGTCACCATCACCCCCACCTACTCCGGTTGCCCTGCCATGGACGAGATTCGGGCCGACATCACGACGGCTCTGTCCGCAGCCGGCGTCGACGACGTCGAGGTGCGCACGGTGCTGTCACCGGCGTGGACGACCGAGTGGATGACCGAGCAAGGCCGCCAGAGCTTGCGGGCCTACGGCATCGCGCCGCCCACGGTCCGGGCGGGCGGTCCGGCCCCGCTCCAGCTCGGGCGCCGCAGGGGAGCTGTCGACTGCCCGCACTGCGGGTCTGCCGCTACCGAGGAGCTGACCCGGTTCGCCTCCACGTCGTGCAAGTCGCTGTGGCGGTGCACCTCGTGTCGCGAGCCGTTCGACCACTTCAAGGACCACTGATGACCTCCGTCGTCGCGGCGCCCGACGTGGTCGACTCGGGCGGTCTCGACTCGGGATGGCACCGCTTGCGCGTCTCGGCCGTCGACTCGCTGACCGCCGACTCCGCCGCCATCACCTTCGAGGTCCCGCCCGGGCTCGAGCCGGCCTTCCGGTTCCGTCCCGGACAGCACCTCACGCTGCGCCGGGAGATCGGCGGGCAGGACCTGCGCCGCACCTACTCCGTCTGCGCCAGCGCCGCCGGCGGGCCGCTGCGGGTGGCCGTCAAGCTGATGGAGGGAGGGGCGTTCTCGACCTGGGTCATGCAGGGCCTGCGGCCCGGCGACGAGGTCGAGGTGCTCCCGCCGGCCGGACGCTTCGGTCCCTCGCCCGACTCGAGCCGCACCCGCCGCTACGGCCTGATCGCGGCCGGCAGCGGCATCACGCCGGTGCTGTCCATCGCCTGGACCGTGCTCGACGTCGAGCCGCACAGCGAGGTCGTCCTCGTCTACGGCAACCGGACCACCGGAGACGTGATGTTCCTCGAGGAGCTCGCCGATCTGAAGGACCGCTATCCGCAGCGCTTCTCGGTGCTCCACGTGCTCTCCCGGGAAGAGCAGGGCTCCGAACTGCTTTCCGGGCGCATCGACCGTGACCGGTTGCAGCGGCTGATGGCGACGTTCCTCCCGGGCGGGTCGGTCGACGAGTGGTACCTGTGCGGCCCGTTCGGCATGGTGACCGAGGGCAAGCAGACGCTGCTGGACGCGGGCATCGACCCGACCTCGGTCCACGTCGAGCTCTTCCACGCCGACCCACCACCCCCGCGCGAGCGCAAGCACGAAGCGGGTACGTCCGACCGCGCGACCGTCGTCGTCGACCTGCACGGCCGCACCACCACCGTGCAGGTCGACCCCGACGGCGAGTCCGTCCTCGACGCCGTCCTCGCCGTCCGGGCCGACGCGCCCTACGCCTGCAAGGGTGGGGTGTGCGGCACCTGCCGGGCGCGGTGCACCCTCGGGGCCGTCGAGATGGACGTCAACTACGCCCTCGAGCCCGACGAGCTCGCGCGGGGCGTCGTGCTCACCTGTCAGTCCCACGCGACCACCCCCGAGGTCCGGCTCGAGTTCCTGTAGCGGCTCCATGTCACCGGGACGGCCGCACCCTCGTATCCTGGAGGCATGATCCGGCTCCTCGACCTGCGCGGCGGCGACATCGATGCGGGCGTCCACCTCCCCCGGGCGGCCCTCGACGTGGAAGCGGCGCTCGACACGGTGCGTCCCCTCGTCGGCGAGGTGCGCGAGGGCGGTGTCGAGGCCCTGCTCGCGATCAGCGAGCGTTTCGACGGCGTACGCCCGCCGTCCCTGCGGGTGCCGGCCGAAGCGCTGCAGCGGGCGCTCGACGAGCTCGACCCGGCCGTGCGAGCTGCCCTCGACGAGTCGATCCGCCGGGCGCGGCTGGTCCACCGCGACCAGCGCCTCGAGGAGCACACGACCCGGCTGTCGGACGGTGGCAGCGTCACGGCCCGCTGGCTGCCGGTCGACCGGGTCGGGCTCTACGTGCCGGGGGGCCGGGCGGTCTACCCGAGCTCGGTGGTCATGAACGTCGTGCCGGCGCAGGAGGCCGGGGTCGGGTCGCTCGCGATCGCCTCGCCACCCCAGCGCGACTTCGGCGGCCTGCCGCACCCGACCATCCTCGCGGCCGCAGCGCTGCTCGGCGTCGACGAGGTCTACGCGGTCGGTGGCGCCCAGGCGGTGGCGATGTTCGCCTACGGCGCGCGCGACGCCGACGGGGTCCTGGTCTGCCGCAAGGTCGACCTGGTGACCGGGCCGGGCAACATCTACGTGACCGCCGCGAAGCGCCTGCTCAAGGGCCTGATCGGCATCGACAGCGAGGCCGGCCCGACCGAGATCGCCGTCCTGGCTGACGATTCAGGCAACGCGTCCTTCATCGCCGCTGACCTGATCAGCCAGGCCGAGCACGATGTCATCGCGGCGTCCGTGCTCGTCACCGACAGCGAGGAGCTCGCCCGGGCCGTCGTGAGCGAGCTCGAGCGGCAGGTGCCCGACACCAAGCACTCCGAGCGCATCCGCGAGGCGCTGAGCGGGCAGCAGTCCGCCGTCGTCCTGGTCGACGACCTCGACGCGGGCCTCGCCGTCGTGAACCTCTACGCCGCCGAGCACCTCGAGATCCACACGCGGGACGCAGCCGCTGTGGCCCGCCGGGTGCGCAATGCAGGTGCGATCTTCGTCGGCCCCTACGCGCCGGTGTCGCTCGGGGACTACTGCGCCGGGTCCAACCACGTCCTGCCGACCGGTGGCTGTGCCTGCCACTCGAGCGGCCTGTCGGTGCAGACGTTCCTGCGCGGCGTGCACCTCGTCGAGTACGACGCCGAGGCGCTGCGCGAGGTCGCGCACCACGTGGTCGCGCTGTCCCAGGCCGAGGACCTCCCGGCGCACGGCCAGGCGGTCACCGTGCGGTTCCCGGGCGGCTGAGCAGCGGCCCTCGTCTCACGGGAAGGAGAGGGGTTCCGACTCAGCCGACGTCCTTGCGGGCAGGCAGGTCGTCCAGCTCGGCCCACACCAGCTTGCCGAGGCCGTCATCGGACTCCTCGACTCCCCACCGGTCCGCGAGCGCCTCCACGAGCAGGAGGCCGCGCCCGCTCGTCGCGTCTGCGTCCACCTCCCGGTTCGGCAATGCCGGCATGCGGTGACTGCTGTCCGCGACCTCGATCCGCACGACGCTGCCCGACCAGGACAGGACGATGCCGACTGGTTCCTCGCTCTGCCTGGCCGCGTTGGTCATGAGCTCGCTCACGACCAGCTCTGCTGCCTCGATGGTTGCTGGAGCGATGGCCCAGGCACTGAGCATCTGGCGAGCGGACCGGCGTGACAAGAACACCGAGGCAGACGTCGGCGGCATGCGCCGGGTGAAGCGCCGGTCGTTCCCGGGAGGCGCCGTGAGCCGGCCGACCAGCAAGGCGACGTCGTCCCCGCTGCTCCGGCTGCGCTGGTCGAGCAGAGCATCGGCCACGAGCTCAGCTGACTCGGCCCGGTGCGCGATCAGGGTGTCGCGCACCCGGTCCAGGCCGATGCCGATGTCGTCCTGCCGGGTCTCCACGAGCCCGTCGGTGAACGCGGTCAGGACGCCGTGGGCCGGGAGCTGGCTGGTCGTCTCCGGCCACCTCGCGCCCGACGGGAAGACACCCAGCGGCGGACCGACGTCAGCCGGCACCTGTTCGTGCGTCCCGTCCGGCGCCACCACCTGCAGCGGGAGGTGGCCGGCGCTGACGGCGATGATGAGCCGTTCCAGCGGGTGCACGGACAGGTAGGTCAACGTGACCATCCGGCCCAGCGCGACGTCGTGGACGAACCTGTTGGCCAGTTCGACGACGATGGACGGCGGGTGGCCCTCCGCGGCATAGGCGCGCACCGCACTGCGGACGAGGCCCATGCAGGCGGCTGCCTCGACGTCATGACCCTCGACGTCACCCATCACCAGACCGACGGCGCCGCCCTCGAGATTCACCACGTCGTACCAGTCACCGCCGACCTCGACGGCGGCGTCACCTGCTGCGTAGCGCACGGCGATCTCGATGCCCGGCACGGACTCGAGGCTGCGCGGCAGCAGGCTCCGCTGGAGCTGGGCCATGGCTCGCCGTTCTGCGTCGAGCAGTCGGGCACGCAGGAGGGCCTGCGACACCATGGCCGCCGCGGTGGTGAGAAAGCGCCGATCACCGTCAGTGAGGGCGCGGCCCGACGGAAAGACGAGCGTCCAGGCGCCGAGCCGTACGCCAGCGCTGATCAGGGGCACCGAGGCGACCGGCCCGCCCCCGAGCCGCACCAGCTCGCTCACGATCGGTGCGAAGCGCTCGCGCGCGTCCTCGACGTCGCGGACGAAGACCGGTCGGCCCGTGCGGTGGGCGGTCGCGCTCGGGGTCACCGCGTCGGTGGGGAACTGCGCCCAGCCGCTCACGCCGCCGGCCCAGCCGAGAGCCCGCATGATGTTGCGGTCGTCCTCGGCGAGGATGACCGACCCGGCTCGGGCGCCGACGAGGTGGTGGACGTGCTCGGTGAGGGCCTCGTTCACGTCCTCGAGGGTCACGGCTCCGGCCAGCGCCTCGCCCGCTTCGGCGAGGTGCTCAGCCCGCGTCGCTTCCGTCATGCGGTCGGTGATGTCGAGGACGAAGATCACGAGGCCGTCCCCGACGGGCAGGGCGTGCTGCTCGTACCACCGGCCGACGGTGTCGAAGTGCCAGACGAAGCACTCACGCGTGCGCTGCGTCATGGCCCGCTCCATCGCGGCGTGCTGCTCGGTGCCGACGACCTCGGGCAGCAGGTCCCACACGTTCTCGCCGACGCAGTCCGCGGAGGCTCTGCCCACGATGACGGCGGCGGGCTCGGACACGTAGCGGTAGCGCCAGTCCGGACCGACGACCGTCACCGCGTCGCCGAGCTGCTCGAGCAGCTCGAGGCCGAGGTAGGCGGCCAGCTCGTCCCTGGCCCGCAGCGGAGGTCCCGCGGGCTCGTCAGAGGCTGGGCGGGGTGGTGGGACTCCGACCGTCCCGGCACCCGTCATGTGGCAACCGTAGGCGCAGGATCGCCATGAGGGGGGCTTTCGGCCTGTCCGCGTGGGTGCGTCGGACGTACGGTCGTTGCCGCGCCGGGTCGGCGCGGCACCCGGACGACGGAGGACGCTGTGGGACGACTCGAGGGCCAGGTCGCCATCGTCACGGGCGCGGGGAGCGGGATCGGTCGCGCGACCGCGACCGCCTTCGCCCGGGAGGGGTGTCGCGTAGCGCTCGTGGGGCGACGGAGGGAGCCCCTGGAGGAGCTGGCGGAGCAGCTCGAGGAGCACGGGGGAGACGTCCTGCTCGTCCCGGCGGACGTCACCGACCGCGGCGCTGTCGAGCTCCTGGTCGAGGGCGTCGTCTCGGCCTGGCGCCGGATCGACGTGCTGGTCAACAACGCAGGGTCCAACGTCCGGCGGCGCAAGGTCGAGGAGGTGTCCGAGCAGGACTGGGACGCGGTGCTCCGGGTCAACCTGACCGGGACGTTCCTCGTCACACAGGCGGTGCTCCCGCACATGCGCGACCAGGGCTCGGGGACCGTGCTCAACGTGTCGTCGATGGCCGGTCACCGGGCCAGCGCACTCACGGGTCCGGCCTACAACGCGGCGAAGGCCGGTGTCCTCTCCTTCACCGACTCGCTGAACCTGACCGAACGGGTCCACGGCGTACGCGCGTGCGCCGTCTGCCCCGGTGAGGTCGCCACGCCGATCCTCGACCTGCGGCCGCAGCCGCCGTCTGTCGAGGCGCGGGCCGCCATGCTGCAGCCGGAGGATCTGGCCGAGACCCTGCTCCACGTCGCGGCACTGCCGCAGCGCGCCACGATCGAGCTGCTCACGATCTACCCGACCGTCCAGCGCGACTGGAGTGCCGAGACGGCCTGATCGGCAGCGGTCCGCGTCCGGGGCTGACAGGATGGCCCGCGCGGTCCGGGACGACGGGCCGGAGGGAGCAGGAGCGAGGGACCAGGAGCGAGGGACGATGCCAGGGCCGCCGTCGATGCTCACAAGGTGGGCGGCGCACCGGCAGCGCGAGGTCTCGGTGGTGCACCTGGAGGCGTTCCGGCGAGCCGGGGCCGGCGTGTACGACCTCGCCCTGGTGGTCGAGCAGAGGCGAGCAGATCTGGCGGCCGAGGGGCGCCACCCGTGGGATGCCGGCGCCGCCACGTCGTCGCTGCTCCTGGCCACCTGGAACGCCCGGGCGCTCCAGGCGCTCGGGGCAGAGCTGCTCGAGTCCGACCGGCGGTCCGACCCGAGGACGGCGGGCTTCGTCCCGGTCGTGACCCACCGGCAGGTGTGGACGTACTTCGAGCCCGTCGAGACCTGGATCAGCCTGGCTCGCCGGGCCGAGGCGAACGACGACTACTGGATCGCGGCCGACGCGGACCTGCCTGCCGCCCTCCCGCCTCTGCTGCACGTCCGGGCCGGACCCCCCAAGCACCTGCGCGGTCTGCTGAACGCCGGCGACGCGCTGGACGGCCTGCTCGAGCAGGAGCTGGCGTGCGTGGTCACCGCCGGAGACCCGCCGGCGCGCTTCCGGGGGATCCTGCCGCGGATCGTGGAGCTGGCAGCGCAGTCCCGGAGCTCGCTGCGCTACGCCCAGGGGCTCTGGCACCCCGAGTCGAGCACGGAGCTCGACGACGTGATCCGCGGGCACCTGTCCCAGCACTGACGCTGCAGCACCACATCGGTCAGTTCCTCGCACTCCCGGAGCTCGTGCTCAGCTGCCGGTCAGCCCGTCCGCTCAGTCGCTAGAGGGGCGCTCCACCCCCAGGGGGAGGCCTGGGCCGCTATCGCCGTGAAGCGGTTGCAGCGCCGCCTCGCGGGCCGCGGCCGCCCTTACCATCTCGAAGCGGGCGCTGTCCGCGAGCACCTGCTTGAGCTCGCAGACCAGCGTCCTGGGCTCGGGCGGCCGGAGCGTCTGGGGATGCAGGTTTGTCGTGTCCACAGCCTCCCGCGAGCGGCTGCGAGCGTCGCGCTGCCCTGCAAGGCTGGGCCTGTGTCCTTCCATGTCGCCCAACGCGTTCTTGTGCGCTTCGACGAGCTCGATGTCGCCGTGCGCGTCGGCGACGACGGGCCGTGCGCGCGACAGTCCCCCGGGCGACCACCCCCGCTGTCGGCCGTGCCGGCGGCCTTCGGCCAGAACCGGGACCAGGCGCGGGCGAATCCTGCCGCCGGCATCGACCGGTTCGCCGCTAACCCGCCAACCGAGCCACGGCCACCCGCTAGCGGCCGAGAGCGTCCCGGGCCCGTGTTGGACGGTACGGTCCCCGCATGCTGACGAGGCTCGAAGCGGACGGCTTCAAGAACCTGCTCGGATTGAAGATCGACTTCAGCCCCTACACCTGCATCGCCGGCCCCAACGCTGCCGGCAAGAGCAACATCTTCGACGCGATCGAGTTCCTGTCGCTTCTGGCGGACCACTCGTTCATGGAAGCCGCTCAGCGCCTGCGCGCGGTGGGCCCTCGCGGTGGAGACCCCAGATCACTGTTTTGGGACGACTATGGCGACGACGCGCCTCGGCTTACCCTGGCCGCTGAGATGATCGTGCCACTGGTCGTCGAAGACGACTTCGGTCGCAGCGTGGGTCCTACCACTTCCTACCTGCGATACGAGATTGAGCTCGAGTACCAGGCCAATGAGTTGCAGTCCCACAGTCAGCCCGGCCGGATCAACCTTGTGCGCGAGCAGCTGCGCCACATCAACCGCAGCGAGGCGCCGTCCCGGTTGCGTTGGCCGCATAGCAAGCGCCTCTTTCGCGACGTGGTCGTGGTCGGCCGCCGATCTGGCACTGCGTACATCTCGACCACCGACGAGGGCGTCGTGAACGTGCACCAGGACGGGGGCAGCCGTGGGCAGCCGCGCACGTCACCGGCCGCTCGGGCGCCCCGTACGGTCGTCAGCACTACGACGACATCCGACGACCCGACAATCCTTGCGGCTCGGCGTGAGATGCAACAGTGGCGTCTGCTAGCTCTGGAGCCGTCGGCCATGCGAGCCCCGGACGCTCTGTCGGATCCAACAGAGGTTGCGCCAAATGGCGCCCACCTGGCGGCGAGCCTCTACCGCCTCGCCACCGTCGCAGGGGACGACGTCTACGCCCAGGTGGCGGCCTCCGCAGCAGCGCTCACCGACGTCCGGGAGGTGGAGGTTGATTTCGACCCGCACCGGGAGTTGCTCACGCTGCAAGCCCGCCTCGGGAACGGCCCCTTGTTGCCTGCACGAGCCCTGTCCGACGGCACCCTGCGATTCCTAGCGCTGTGCCTGATCAACGCCGATCCAGAGTTTGGCGGGCTCTTGTGCATGGAGGAGCCCGAGAACGGCATCCATCCGGGCCGCATCAAGGCGATGGTCGATCTCGTTCGGGATCTCGCCGTCGACGCCTGGTCAGTACCCGGCGAAGACAACCCACTTCGCCAGGTGATCGTCAACACGCACTCGCCCTACTTCGTCCAGCATCAACGACCAGAGGATCTGTTGTTCGCCTACCCCACGACGATCAGCAGGAAGGGCGCCGAGTGCACAACCGTTCGACTGCTCCCGCTAGCGAGAACCTGGCGAGCCACCCCGGGGGCATGGACCTCGTCAATGGCGGCCATCGTCGACTACCTGCAGCTCCCGCCTGACCGGCAACTACACCTAGAGCTCGAGCTCGATGAGAGCGCTTGAGTGGACGTCACTTTCGCGCTCATCCGAGAGGGCACATCCGACGACGGGTTGATCCCGCACCTGCAGACGCTGCTCGTTCGACACGGCGCGGCCTCCGCTGTTGGTGCGAGCCGGCCCTACAAGGGAGACATTCGACGGCGGATCGAGCAGCTGTTGGCCGAGGACACTCTCGTCGACATCGTCTTCGTACATGCGGACGCCGATGCCCGGGACAGCAGCGTTCGTCGTGCCCAGATCGAGGAGGCTGCCCGTGAGGGATTGCCCGAAGGCGGCTTGTGCATCCCAGTGGTGCCCGTACAGGAGCTCGAAGCGTGGCTGCTCGTCGACGAGGTGGAGATTCGCCGAGTCACTGGGCGCCCCTCGGGAACACAGCCGCTCGGCATTCCCGCTGTCCGTGCCATCGAGACCACTTCGAGCCCGAAGGAGGTGCTGCAGCGTGCGCTCCTGCAGGTCAGTGACACCACCGGCCGTCGCCGGGACAAGGAGAGATCCATGTTTCCGCAGCGTCGGCGAACCCTTCTCGAGCGCTTGGACCTGAACGGCGCAGTCAAGGAACTGTCGTCGTTCCAGCAACTGCTCGGTGATGTGCAGCGGGCCGTGGCGGCGTTGCTGTGATCCGCGCGACCTAGCCGTTGCGCGGCAGGCGCCCCATGAGGAAGAACTCCTCGTTGGGGACGAGGCGCATGACGTGCGCCATGCGGTTCGACATCGCGAAGAACGCGGTGACGGCGGCGATGTCCCAGATCGCCTCGTCGTCGAAGCCGTGCTCGCGCAGCGGCGCGAGGTCGTGCTCCTCGACCTGCTCGGGAGTCAGCGACACCTGCAGCGCGAAGTCGAGCATCGCCCGCTGCCGCGCGGTCACCGGAGCGTGCCGGTAGTTGGTGGCGACGAGATCGGCCAGCAGCGGGTCCTTCGACCGGACCCGCAGGATCGCGCCGTGCGCCACCACGCAGTAGGTGCACTCGCGGGCTGCGCTGGTCGCGACGACGATCATCTCGCGTTCGGCCCGGGTGATCCCGACGTCGGAGTCCATGAGCGCGTCGTGGTAGGCGAGGAACGCCCGAAGCTCAGCCGGCCGGTGCGCCATCGCGAGGAAGACGTTGGGCACGAAGCCGGACTTCTCCTGCACCTGCAGGATGCGTTCCCGGAGGTCGTCGGGCAGGTCGGCGATGTCCGGGACGGGGAAGCGGGAGATGCGCGTCATGAGCTGATCCTGCCTGATCAGGGTTCGGGGTCAGCGTCAGGGCCGGGTGCGGATCAGGTTCATCGCGACCAGGCGCAGGACGGCCGTCCCGTCCTGGTTGATGAGCTCCACCTGGGTGCGCACGATGCCCCGGTCCGGCTTCGTCCGGGACACCCGTGCCTGCTCGACTGTCGTACGCAGGACCAGCTCGTCACCCGGACGGACCGGCTGCAGCCAGCGGAGCTCGTCGATGCCGGGCGACCCGAGGCTCGACACCGGCGAGAGGTAGTCCTCGGCGAGCAGCTTCATCATCAGCGCGCAGGTGTGCCACCCGCTGGCGATCAGGCCGCCGAAGGGACCGGCTGCCGCAGCCTCCGGGTCGACGTGGAACGGCTGCGGGTCGAAGCGCCGGCCGAAGTCGAGCACGTCGGCCTCGTCGACCCGGACCGGGCCGTACGCCGAGGTGGTCCCGACGGCGTAGTCCTCGAACCAGCGTTCGCCCACCGTCAGGCCCAGACCGGGGAGCGCTTCTCGAGGAACGCCGCCACGCCCTCGCGCGCGTCCGGGAGCTGGCTGGTGCGCGCCATGACAGCCATCGCGTGCTCGTAGGCGCTGCCCTGGTCGAGGTCCATCTGCGCGTACATCTCCTGTTTTCCGAGGCCTTTGCTGACAGCGCTGCCCCGGGTCACGCGGGCCATGAGCTCGGTGACGGCCCGGTCGAGCTGGTCGTCCGGGACGACCTGGTTGACCAGGCCCCAGTCGAGCGCGGTCGCCGCGTCGATGACATCGCCGGACAGGGCCAGCTCCATCGCCCGCTTGCGTCCGACGTTGCGGGCGACCGCGACCATCGGCGTGTGGCAGAACCAGCCGCCCTTCCCGCCCGGTGCCGCGAACCCGGCGCTCTCGGCGGCGACGGCGAGGTCGGCGCTCGCGACCAGCTGGCAGCCGGCTGCTGTGGCGAGACCGTGCACCCGGGCCACCACAGGCTGGGGCACCTGCTGCATCAGCAGCATCAACTCGGTGCACGCGTCGAGCATGCGACGCACGGTCGCCTCGTCGGCGCCGGCCACGTCGGCGAAGTCGTGCCCGGCGCTGAACACCTTGCCCGCACCGGCGAGCACGATTCCGCGAGCATCGCTGCCCCCGGTCGTGCGGAACGCGTCGGCCAGCTCGAGCAGGTGGGCCGTCGACAGGGCGTTGCGGCGCTCGGGCCGGTTCATGGTGATCGTGACGACATCGCCGGAACGGCTGACGCGCACGTGCTCGTAGGTCATGGCCCATCGTGCGCTGGGACCGCGGGCCGCGCAAGCAGCGACCCTGCTTCCACGCCGAGCGCCCTCATCGCCATCCCGCTCAGCTGTCGCCGGGCCTCGGCCCGCCCACGGGCGCTGTGGGGGGTCGAGTTGAGCAGTCCGAACACGGCGTGCGCCCGCAACCGGGCCACCTCGACCGGGAGCGAGCCGTCGAGCCCGCACAGCACGCCGGTCCACAGCTCGACGTAGGTCCGCTGGAGCCGGCGGACGACCGTGCGGTCGGTGTCGGCCAAGGACGACAGGTCGCGGTCCTGGACCCGGATGACGTCGGGCTCGGCAAGCGCGAAGTCGATGTGGAAGGCGACCAGCAGCTCGAGCGCCGTGGCGTCGTCGGGCGCCTCGTCGACGACGGCCCGGCCCCCGTCGACCAGCTGCTGGCTGATGTCGACGAGCAGCCGGGCCAGCAGGGCGTCCTTGCTGGGGAAGTGCTTGTAGACGGCAGGCCCGCTGATGCCGCAGGCGGTGCCGATGTCGGTGACCGACGTGCCGCGGAACCCTTGGGCGGCGAACAACCGGGCTGCCTCGCGCAGCATCACGTCACGGGTCCGGGGGGCGTCCGTCACGGAACCTCCTCTGGACAGATGTGGTGAACGGACTCTAACCTGGGGCGCAGGTTACTGACCACTAACCAGGGAGCGCCGTGGACGAAGCCCGGCTGCGTTCGCACGTCAACCCCTCAGGCGAGGCCTTCGCGCACAACACCCAGGTGCAGCGGGGCCTCGCCACAGAGCTTCGACAGAGGTTGGACACCGTCCGGCTCGGCGGTTCGGCGTCGTCCCGCGAACGCCACGTCGCGCGCGGCAAGCTGCTCCCGCGTGAGCGCGTCGACGCGCTGCTCGACCCGGGCAGCCCGTTCCTCGAGCTGTCGCCGCTCGCCGCCGACGGGCTGTACGACGACGCCGCCCCCGGAGCCGGCATCATCACCGGCGTCGGCCGGGTCTCCGGACGGGAGTGCGTGGTCGTCGCGAACGACGCGACCGTCAAGGGCGGCACCTACTACCCGATGACGGTCAAGAAGCACCTGCGGGCGCAGGAGGTGGCCCTGCACAACCGCCTCCCGTGCGTCTACCTCGTCGACTCCGGCGGCGCGTTCCTGCCCGAGCAGGACCAGGTCTTCCCCGATCGCGAGCACTTCGGGCGCATCTTCTTCAACCAGGCGACGATGAGCGCTCAGGGCATCGCCCAGATCGCCGCGGTGCTGGGAAGCTGCACGGCCGGCGGCGCCTACGTCCCGGCGATGGCTGACGAGGCCGTGATCGTCAAGGACCAGGGCACGATCTTCCTCGGCGGCCCGCCGCTGGTGAAGGCCGCGACCGGCGAGGTCGTCACCGCCGAGGACCTCGGCGGCGGCGCGCTCCACTCGCGCACGTCCGGCGTCACCGACCACCTGGCGGACGACGACGCGCATGCGCTGCGCATCGTCCGCCGCATCGTGGCGACCCTCGGCCCGCGGAGCCCTGCGCCGTGGGAACGCGCTCCGGTCGAGGAGCCGACGGTCGACCCGAGTGAGCTCTACGGCGTCGTCCCGGCCGACCCGCGCACCCCGTACGACGTCCGCGAGGTCATCGCACGCCTGGTCGACGGAAGCCGGTTCGCCGAGTTCAAGGCGGAGTACGGCGCGACGCTGGTCACGGGGTTCGCGCACGTGCACGGGCACCCGGTCGGCATCATCGCCAACAACGGCGTGCTGTTCAGCGAGTCGGCCGTCAAGGGCGCCCACTTCATCGAGCTCTGCGACAAGCGCTCGATCCCGCTGCTGTTCCTGCAGAACATCACCGGCTTCATGGTCGGTCGGGAGTACGAAGCCGGCGGCATCGCCAAGCACGGCGCCAAGATGGTCACCGCCGTCGCGTGCGCCCGCGTCCCGAAGCTGACCGTCGTGATCGGCGGGTCGTTCGGCGCAGGCAACTACTCGATGTGTGGACGCGCCTACTCGCCGCGGTTCCTGTGGATGTGGCCGGGCGCGCGCATCTCGGTGATGGGTGGTGACCAGGCCGCCGGGGTGCTCGCTGCCGTGGCGAAGGAGGGCACCGACCTGGAGGCGCTGCAGGCGCAGGTCCGCGAGCAGTACGAGACGCAGGGCAACGCCTACTACGCGACGGCCCGGCTCTGGGACGACGGCATCCTCGACCCGCTCGACACCCGTACCGCCGTCGGTCTGGCGCTGTCTGCCTGCGCGAACGCCCCGCTCGCGCCGGTCTCCTACGGCGTCTTCCGAATGTGATGGGACACCGAGTGTTCGACACCGTCCTGATCGCGAACCGCGGCGAGATCGCCGTGCGGATCACCCGCACCCTGCGCGCGATGGGGATCCGGTCGGTCGCCGTCTACAGCGACGCCGACGCCGGAGCGCGACACGTCCAGGAGGCTGACGTCGCCGTGCGCCTCGGACCCGCCAACGCCGCAGAGAGCTACCTGTCGGTCGAGCGCCTGCTCGAGGCCGCGGCCCTGACCGGCGCACAGGCGGTCCACCCCGGATACGGCTTCCTGGCCGAGAACGCCGGGTTCGCCGAGGCCTGCGCGGCAGAGGGGCTCGTCTTCGTGGGCCCACCGGTGCACGCCGTCGAGGTCATGGGCGACAAGATCCGGGCCAAGCAGACGGTGAGCGCGGCGGGCGTGCCCGTCGTCCCGGGTCGGTCCGAGCCGGGCATGACCGACGCCGACCTGCTCGCCGCCGCCGACGAGGTCGGGTTCCCGGTGCTGGTGAAGCCGTCGGCCGGGGGTGGCGGCAAGGGCATGCGCTTCGTGACCGAGCCGTCCGCGCTGGCCGAGGCGCTCGTCTCCGCCCGTCGAGAGGCGGCTGCGTCCTTCGGGGACGACACCCTGTTCCTCGAGCGCTTCGTGACCCGGCCGCGTCACATCGAGGTGCAGGTGCTCGCCGACGCGCACGGCACCACGGTCCACCTCGGCGAGCGCGAGTGCAGCCTCCAGCGCCGCCACCAGAAGGTGGTCGAGGAGGCGCCTTCGGTGCTGCTGAACGCTGAGCAGCGGGCCCGCTACGGCGCGCTCGCCGTCGCGACGGCCGAGGCGGTCGGCTACACCGGCGCGGGCACAGTCGAGTTCATCGTCCCGGCCGACTCCGCCGACGAGCCCTTCTTCATGGAGATGAACACCCGCCTGCAGGTCGAGCACCCGGTCACCGAGCTGGTCGTGACACTTGCCGGAAGGGGCTTGGACCTCGTCGAGCAGCAGTTGCGCGTCGCCGCCGGGGAACGGCTCTCGTTCGCCCAGGACGACGTGCGCCTGGCCGGCCACGCGGTCGAGGTCCGCATCTACGCCGAGGACCCCGCCCGCGGTTTCCTGCCGACCGGGGGTCCGGCGCTGCTCGTCCGCGAGCCGGCGGAGGACGGCGTGCGCGTAGACAGCGCCCTGCTGCAGGGCGCGCGCGTCGGCACGACGTACGACCCGATGCTCAGCAAGGTGATCGCCTGGGGGCCGGACCGCACCACCGCGCTCGGCAAGCTCGACCGGGCGCTGGCGTCGAACGTGGTGCTCGGGGTCGGGACGAACACGGCGTTCCTGCGCACCCTGCTGCGGCACCCCGAGGTGCGGGCGGGCCGACTCGACACGGGTCTGGTCGAGCGGGAGCTCGACGACCTGGTGGCCCGCGAGGTCCCGGCGAGTGTGCACGGGGCCTACGCGCTCGCGCGCCTGCTCGCGCTGGACACCGCCGACGACGACCCGTGGGCGACCAGCTCCGGCTGGCGGGCGAGCGGGGCCGCCGAGACGTCCTGGCTCGTCGCCGGCCCGGACGGCGAACCGCTCCGCATCGGCATCGCCGGTCCCCCGTCCGCCGCCCGGGTGCGCGTCGGCGACGCTGAGCCGGTGGCCGTGTCGGCGACCCGGGCCCCCAACGGGCTGCAGCTCACGGACGCGAGCGGCACGCGTACCGCCCTGACCGCCGTCGACGGGGCCACCACCTGGCTGCACTTGGACGGCGCGACCTACGCCGTGACCGAGCTGCCCCCCGTGCGACTGCACGACGGGCCCGGGGCCTCCGACGGCGACGTGCGCAGCCCCATGCCGGGTGCCGTCATCGCGGTGCGTGTGGCGCCCGGCGACGAGGTGGAGGAGGGTCAGGTCCTGCTCGTGGTGGAGGCGATGAAGATGGAGCACGCGCTGACCGCGCCGTTCGCCGGGACCGTGGACCTCAGCGTGCGCACCGGGGACCAGGTCGTCGTCGACCAGCTGCTCGCGACCGTCGCCGCACCCACTGGGAGCGAGCCGTGAGCACCCCGTTGGCAGGACTCCCGGGCCGGGTCGAGGTCTACGAGGTCGGCCCGCGCGACGGACTGCAGAACGAGAAGGCCGTCGTCCCCGTCGGGGTCAAGGCCGAGTTCGTCCGGCGCCTGATCAGCGCTGGGCTCACCACCGTCGAGCTGACCAGCTTCGTCCCGGCGAAGTGGGTGCCGCAGCTGGCCGACGCCGAGGAGCTGCTCGAGCTGCTCGGGCCGTTGCCCGGACGTCATCCGGTCCTCGTCCCGACCGACAGGGGTCTCGACCGGGCCCTCGAGGCGGGCGTCACGGAGATCGCGGTGTTCGCCTCCGCCACCGAGACGTTCGCGCAGAAGAACCTCAACCGCACCGTGGCCGCCTCGCTGGACATGTTCGCTCCTGTCGTGGGGCGGGCCCGCCGCGAGGCCCTGGCAGTCCGCGGTTATGTCTCGATGTGCTTCGGCGACCCGTGGGAGGGCGAGGTCCCGCTGCCCCAGGTCGCCGACGTCGCCCTGCGCCTGCGCGAGATGGGCTGCACGGAGGTCTCGCTCGGAGACACCATCGGTGTCGGCACCCCCGGTCAGGTGCGCGCCCTGCTCGGCCTGCTCGCCGACCGCGGGGTCCCGGTCTCGGAGCTGGCCGTGCACTTCCACGACACCTACGGCCAGGCGCTCGCCAACACCCTCGTCGCACTTCAGTCCGGGGTGACCACCGTCGACGCGAGCGCAGGGGGCCTCGGCGGCTGCCCGTACGCCCGCAGCGCCACCGGCAACCTCGCCACCGAGGACCTCGTCTGGATGCTGCACGGCCTCGGCATCGAGACCGGCATCGACGTGCCGGTCCTGGCCGCCACCAGCCTCTGGATGGCCAAGCAGCTCGGCCGCCCCAGCCCGTCCCGCACCCTGACCGCGCTCGTTCCCGCTCCGAAGGACACCTGATGCTCGACACCCGGCTGACCGACGAGCAGCAGTCGCTGCGCAAGACGGTGGAGGAGTTCGCCCGCGAGGTCGTCGCGCCGGTGTCCTACCACCACGACAGGACCAAGACCTTCCCGTACGCCGTGGTGCGCCAGATGGGTGAGATGGGGCTGTTCGGCCTGCCGTTCCCCGAGGAGCACGGCGGCATGGGCGGTGACTACTTCACGCTCTGCCTCGCCCTCGAGGAGCTCGCCCGGGTCGACCAGAGTGTCGCCATCACCCTGGAGGCGGGGGTGTCGCTCGGGGCGATGCCGATCTACCGGTTCGGCACCGACGAGCAGAAGGCCACCTGGCTGCCGCTGCTCGCCTCGGGCCAGGCGCTCGGGGCGTTCGGGCTGACTGAACCGGGCGGTGGCAGTGACGCCGGCGCCACCCGTACCACCGCCACGCTCGAGGACGGCGCCTGGGTCCTCAACGGCAGCAAGGCCTTCATCACGAACTCCGGCACCGACATCACCCGGCTCGTAACCGTCACGGCCGTGACCGGCACGACCAGCAGCGGCAAGAAGGAGATCAGCTCGATCCTGGTCCCGGTGCCGACGAGTGGGTTCACCGTGGAGCCGGCCTACGACAAGGTCGGGTGGAACGCCTCCGACACGCACCCGCTGAGCTTCGAGGACGTCCGCGTGCCGGAGGAAAACCTGCTCGGACAGCGCGGGCGCGGCTACGCCAACTTCCTGCACATCCTCGACGAGGGCCGGATCGCGATCAGCGCGCTGTCGGTCGGCGTCGCGCAGGGATGCGTGGACGAGAGCGTGAAGTACGCGAAGGAGCGGGAGGCGTTCGGGCGGCCGATCGGCCAGAACCAGGCGATCGCCTTCAAGATCGCGCGGATGGAGGCACGGACGCACGTCGCCCGCACCGCCTACTACGACGCGGCCGCGCGGATGCTCGTCGGGTTGCCGTTCAAGAAGCAGGCGGCAGTCGCCAAGCTCGTCTCCGGTGAGGCCGCCATGGACAACGCCCGCGACGCGACACAGGTGCACGGCGGCTACGGCTTTATGAACGAGTACCCGGTCGCTCGGCACTACCGGGACAGCAAGATCCTCGAGATCGGTGAGGGCACGACCGAGGTCCAGCTCATGCTGATCGCCCGCGAGCTGGGGATGTAGCTCTCGACCACCGAATTTGTCGCCGATCAAGGAGTTCGTGCCCGCGCTCACGCTTGCGCGGCGAGCAACAACTCCATGATCAGCGGGGAATGGGAGCAGCGGGGAGTGGGATCAGCGGGGAGTGGGACTGAGGCTGACCTCGGTGCCCCTCGCCATCGGGCCGAACAGCAGGACCGCCAGGTCGGGGACGTCGTCGGGTGCCAGGTCCATCGTCGGGCCGGCGATGGCGCCGATCAGCTTGCGGTCCGAGCCCCGTTGGGTCAGCGCCACAGCAGGGTTGTCAGCCGGGTCGGGCGGGCCTGAGCTGCGGCCCTCGCACTCGGTCTGCACGCCGGGGGCGCGCTCCTGGTCGTCGCAGTAGCCGTCGGTCACCTCGATGTCGACCGGGAACGGTCGGATCGGCGCGTCGGGGGGCAGGCCTCGGCAGGTGGGGCCGTCGTTCTCGCCGTAGACCGGCTCGTCTCCCGGCCGGTAGCCACCGCGCTGCTTCGGCAGGCGCTCGAGGGTGATGTGCAGGCCGGGCTGCAGGCCGCCGAAGGCGTCGGCGATGGGCTTCTGCGCCGCGGCCAGGCCGCGGGCCAGGCACGGGAACTCGGGGGAGTAGCGGGCGAGCACCTCGAGGGGCGGTCGGCTGTCGGCGGCGAGGCTGATCAGCCGGCCCTCGTTCTCGCGGAGGAAGCCGTCGAACTCCCGGGCACTCGTGGTGTTGCTCGTGAGGAAGGCGTTGAGCTGACCCTCCTGCTCGACCAGGCTCCGGTTGACGAAGCTGAGGTTGTCGAGCACCGCCAGGACGTCGGGTGCCGCCTGTTCCAGCGTGTCGGCGAAGTCGGCCACCCCGCGGAAGTTCTCGCCCAGCTTGGGGATCTCGGGGTTGAACTCGCGCAGGTACTGGTCGACGAGCACGAGGTTCTCGCCGAGACGGTCACCCCGACCCCGCAGCGCCGAGGAGAGCGCGCTGAGCGTCACGCTCAGGTCCTGCGGGCGCAGGGCCTGAAGGAGCGGGAGCAGGTTGTCCAGGGCCTCGCTGGTCTCGCGGGCTGTCTCGGAGCGGTCCTGGCCGATCACGTCGCCGGTGCGCAGCGGCCGGGCGCTCGTCGGGCCGGGGACCAGGCTGACGAACTTCTCCCCGAACAGCGTCTTGGGCAGCATCTGGGCAGTGAGGTCCAAGGGGAGCGTGTCCACCTCGTCCGGGTTCAGCGCGAGCTCGATCCGGGCCCGCTCGCCGCTGCTCGTGACCCCGCGCACCTCGCCGACGATGACGCCGCGGGCCTTGACGTCACCGCCCTTGGACAGCTGGTTGCCGACCCGGTCAGCATCGACGTAGACCGTCACGACGGGGGTGAACGCCTTCTGGTAGAGCGCGATCGACAGCCCGACCAGACCCACGATCACGAACAGGAAGACCAGTCCGGCGAGACGCTGCTGCAGGAGGGGGCGACCGCGCCGCAGTGGTGGGGTCATGCGGCAGCCCTCTCCGATCTCGCGAGCCAGGCGCGTCCCGTGACGCTGGGACGCAACGTACGTCGACCGGCGCAACGAGCCAAGCGGTCCGCAGGAACGGCCCGGTCAGGAACGCGGGCGGTCGATCAGGCGGGAGAGCACGATGGTGCTCTCGGTGTGGTCGACGTTCGGTTCGTCGCGCACCCGCTCGATCGCTCGCTCGAGCTGCTGGATGTCCTCGGCCAGCATGTGCACCAGCGCGTCCGCACCCCCGGAGACGGTGCAGGCGCCGACGATCTCGGGGACCGCCAGCAGGCTGCGTCGCAGCGCCGACGGGGCGACCGTGCCCTTGCAGTAGACCTCGAGGTAGGCCTCAGTGCCCCAGCCGAGTACCGCCGGATCGACCACCACGGTGAAGCCCCGGATAGCGCCCGAGGCGAGCAGCCGGTCGACCCGGCGCTTCACCGCCGGCGCCGAGAGGCTGACGGTCGCGCCGATCTCGGCGTAGGTCGCTCGGCCGTCCTGGAGCAGGCAGCCGACGATCCGCTGGTCGAGCTGGTCCATCGTGACCTCCCCGGTGCAACAAGCCCCGCGCAACAGATCGCCGTCGACGCCCTACATACGCAACGTACAACACCTCAGACGGTGCATGGCGGCGATTGCTTGCGGCAGGACCCGGTCCTACCGTGATCGGTGCCGCTCGACGCCCGTCGCGGTCCTGAGGAGCCGTCGTGACCGCCCTGCTCGAATCCGCACCCCCCGCTGCCCGGATCGCCCGGCCCCGCCGCTACCTGATGTGCCGGCCGGACCACTTCGAGGTCGTCTACGGCATCAACCCGTGGATGGACGTCAGTCGAGGCACTGATCGCAACCTGGCCATCCGTCAGTGGGAGGCCCTGCGCGCGACCTACCTGTCCCTCGGCGCCGAGGTCGCGACGCTCCCGGCACGTCCCGGCCTGCCCGACATGGTCTTCGCGGCCAACGGCGGCCTGGTGGTCGACGGACGGGCGTACGGTGCGCGCTTCCACCACGCGGAGCGCCGGGCCGAGGGTCCGGCCTACCTGGAGTGGCTCGCCTCGGAGGCCGGAGCCGCCCCGGGGGGCGTTGTCGAGCCAGTCGCCGTCAACGAGGGCGAGGGCGACTTCCTGGTGGTGGGGGACTTCCTGCTGGCCGGCACCGGGTTCCGCACCGACCCCGCCGCCCACGCCGAGGTGCAGGAGGTCTTCGGCCGCCCGGTCGTCAGCCTCGTGCTGGTTGATCCGCGCTTCTACCACCTCGACACGGCCCTCGCCGTGCTGTCTGACGACGACATCGCCTACTACCCGGCAGCCTTCAGCCCCGGCAGTCAGTCGGTGCTCCGCCGGCTGTTCCCGGACGCCGTCCTGGCCGACGAGAGCGACGCGCTCGCGCTCGGTCTGAACGCCGTCTCGGACGGTCGCCACGTCGTCCTGCCGACCGCGGCGACGGGGCTCGCGGAGCAGCTCCGGGCGCGGGGTTACGTCCCCGTCGGCGTCGACCTCTCGGAGCTGCTCAAGGCAGGCGGCGGCGCGAAGTGCTGCACGCTGGAGCTGCGCCCCTGACCAGTGGGCCTCCCGGGGTCAGAGATCGCTCGGTCCGGACCAACGGGTCGGGGGCGCGCCGGCGGACTGGCGGGTGAACTCGCCGACGTACCACCGCCCGAACTCCCGGAGCAGTGGTGGCCGCTCGAGCGACATCAGCGACTCGGCGGCGCAGAACGCGTCGGCTTCGACCATCAGGTCGTCCATCACCGCGACCGCCTTGGCAATCGTCGCCGGCACCTCGTAGGAGATGTCGATGGTGTCGGCGCCCCGGGCCTCCGCCTCGTCGATCTCGCGGTCCTGGCGCTGCCGGGCCGCGCCGAACCGCTGACCGAGGATCTGGGTGAGGGTCACCAGCCGGGCCGGGAGCTCGTGACGGGTGTCGGCTGCCGACAGCGCTAGCAACCGGAACTCGCGCATGACCCCGTCGTGGTGCTCACGGGCGGCGAGCAGCAGCCGCACGGGGAGCCCGAGCATGGTGACGGTCAGCTGCTGCTCTTCACCGTCGGGTGGGGCACCGTCGGGTGGGGCACCGCCGGGTGGGTCGTCGTCAGGTGGGGCGTAGCGCCCCAGGGGGCTGTCGCCCGGACCGCCGCTCAGAGCTGCGCCTCGGAGACGATGGCCTTGGAGATCGTGTCCACGTCGAACGCGGCGACCCAGGTGTCGGCCGACAGGACGCGGAACCAGACCAGCTTCCCCTCCGCCTCCGGAGTCCAGCCCCACTCGTCGGCGAGGCTGTCGAGCAGCTGGACCCCGCGCCCCGTCGTGGCGGACGAGGAGCGCCTGCGGCGCACGGGGGGTACGGGGGAACCGTCGACCACCTCGACCCTCACCCCCGGGCCGTCCCGGTGCACCAAGACCTGCATGCGGGTCCCGGCGTGCAGCAGTGCGTTGCTCACGATCTCACTGGTCAGCAGCAGGACCGGGTCGAGCAGCTCCTCGAAGCCCCAGCCGAGCAGCCCGGTCCGGACGTAGGTGCGGGCTCGGGCTGCGGCGTCGAGCTGAGGGGCGAGCAGGAGCGGGTCATGCACGGAGTTCGGCAGGTCACCCTCCGGCATGTCACCGTCCGGCATGTCCCCCCCTGCTCGCGTCGCGTGCAGACTACGCGCCTGCGGAGGCTCATGCCGGGTGCTGTCCCGGCGGCGCCCCGGGCCGCATGGCTACGAGCACCGACCGGTAGAAGTCGGTGAAGTGCTCGACCGGCCAGCGACCGGGATCGGCCAGGAGCAGCCAGCGGCGCCCTCGGCCAGGGTGAAGACGGCGCGCGCGAACAGGTCGGCACCAGTCCGACAGTCCGCGCAGGTGGCGCAGCAGCACCCGGCGCTGGGCGTTGGTCCGCGCCGCCATCTCAGCGGCGCCCTCGGGCGGGAGCAGGATCACCCGCCAGGTCCGGGGGTCGGCTGCCACGGCCCGCAGGTAGGCGTCGACGCCCGCGATGAGCAGCTCGTTCGGGTCGATCGCTTCCCCTTCCGCCGGCACGTCCGGGAAGACGGCAGCCAGACCCGTGAGGGCGTGTTCCTCTGCCCGGTCCATGAGGGCGCTGAGCAGGGCCGTGCGGTCGGCGAAGGAGCCGTAGACCACGGGGCGCGTGACGCCGCAGGCCCGCGCCACGCCGTCGATCGTGATCGCGTGGAGGCCGCGCTCGATCGCGAGGTCGAGAGCGGCGGACAGGATCTGGTCGCGTCGCTCGTCAGGGGGCAGCCGGGGGGCGTAGGGCCGCTTCGGGGGGGGGTTGCGGAGACCACGCGTGCATGCGACCTCTGTGTTGCTACATCTGTGTAGCAACATCTGCGTAGCAATGAGTGTGGGCACTGGCCTGGCCCCCCGAGGAGGACCCCGTCATGACGATCTCCGCCCCCGAGCAGCTCCCGACCGTGCGAGCCCCCGTGTCACCGACGGTGTTGCCCAGCCGGGTACGGGTGCTGGTCGTCGGCACCGGGTTCGCCGGGCTCGGCACCGCGATCCGGCTCCGCCAGGAGGGCGAGACCGACTTCGCCGTCCTCGAGCGCGGCGCGTCAGTGGGTGGCACCTGGCGCGACAACAGCTACCCGGGCTGCGCGTGCGACGTCCCGAGCCACCTCTACTCCTTCTCCTTCGCACCGAACCCGCACTGGTCCCGGGCCTTCTCGCCCCAGCCCGAGATCCATGCCTACCTCGAGCGGACCGCCGAGCAGTTCGGCGTCCTGCCCCATGTCCACTTCGGCACGGAACTGCTCGCGGCCCGCTACGACGACGTCAGCGCGGTCTGGCACGTCGAGACCTCGCGCGGCGCGGTCACGGCCGACGTCCTGGTGCTCGGCTCCGGCGGCTTGTCCGAGCCGAGTATCCCGCAGGTGCCGGGCCTCGACCGCTTCGAGGGCACGACCTTCCACTCGGCGACCTGGGACCACGAGCACGACCTCACCGGGCGTCGGGTCGCGGTCATCGGCACCGGCGCGTCCGCCATCCAGTTCGTGCCCCACGTCCAGCGGCTTGCGGCCCGCATGACCTTGTTCCAGCGCACCGCCCCCTGGGTGATGCCCCGACGGGACCGTGCGATCACCGCCCTCGAGCGTCGCCTGTTCACGGCCGTCCCGGCCGCGCAGAAGCTCAACCGGGCCGGGATCTACGTCGGTCGGGAGAGCTGGCTGATCGGTTTCACGATGAAGCCGAGGCTCATGGGGCTCGCCGAGCGCATCGCCCGCCTGCACCTGCGTCGGCAGGTGCCCGACCCCGTGCTGAGGGACCGGCTCACCCCGCGGCTCCGGCTCGGCTGCAAGCGGGTCCTGCTCAGCAACGACTACTACCCGGCCCTCTCGCAGCCCAACGCCGACGTCGTTCCCGACCCGATCCTCGCGGTCACCGCGAACGCCGTCGTCACGCAGGGGCCGGGCGGTCGCCGGGTCGAGCACCCCACGGACACCATCATCTTCGGCACCGGCTTCCAGGTCAGCGACCCCCCGATCGCAGAACGGGTCTACGGCGCCGACGGGCGCAGCCTCAGGCAGGAGTGGGCCGAGAACGGCATGGCGGCCCTCCACGGCGTCACGATGGCCGGCTTCCCGAACCTGTTCCTGCTCGTCGGGCCGAACACCGGCCTCGGGCACACCTCGATCGTCTACATGATCGAGGCGCAGATCGCGTACGTCCTCGACGCGCTCGCGCAGATGCGAGCAACGGGGGTGGCGTCGGTCGCCCTCCGGCGCGAGGTGCAGGACACCTGGAACACCGGCCTGCAGGAGGCGCTCGCCGGCACGGTCTGGAACGCGGGCGGCTGCTCGAGCTGGTACCTCGACCGCAACGGGCGCAACACCACCCTGTGGCCGACGTTCACGTTGCCCTACCGACGCACGCTGTCCCGCTTCGGCGTGACGCTGTACGACACCACGCCGGCGCGTGTGCGGAGCGCGGCGTGAGCCGCCGATCCGGTCGGGACCTGCCGGGGCAGGTCGTGGTCGTCACCGGAGCAGCCCGTGGCCTCGGGGCCGAGCTCGCCCGTCAGCTCACCGACCGCGGCGCCAGGGTGGCGCTGCTCGGACTCGAACCGGTCGAGCTCGAGCGGGTCCGCGACGGCCTGCCCGGCTCTGCCTTCTGGACGGTGGACGTCACTGACGGCGTGGCCCTGGCCGCCGTGGCCGAGCAGGTGGTCGCCCACTTCGGTCGGGTCGACGCGCTCGTCGTCAACGCCGGCATCGGCGCCGGGGGATCGCTCCTGCACGCCGAGCCGGCGTCGTACGACCTGGTGGTGGAGGTGAACCTGCTCGGCAGCATCCGCACCGTGCGGGCGTTCCTGCCGGCGTTGGTGAAGAGCCGTGGCTACGTGCTCCAGATCGCCTCGCTGGCCGCCCTGCTCCCCGTGCCGCTGATGAGCGCCTACTGCGCCAGCAAGTCCGGCGTCGAGGCCTTTGCCCGGTCACTGCGGGTCGAGCTGGCTTCGTACGGTGTGGACGTGGGGGTCGGCTACCTGTCCTGGACCGACACCGACATGGTCCGCGGCGCGGACGCGACCCCGGGGCTCGGCGAGTTCCGCGCCCAGCTGCCGGGGCCGTTCGGGCGCACCTATCCGCTGACCCCGACCGTGGCCCGGCTCGCGGTCGGCGTGGAACGGCGCTCCGCGTCCGTCTACTGCCAGCCCTGGCTGCGAGCCCTGCCATGGGTCCGTGGGAGCCTGCCCTCCATCGTCGCCCGGACGCAGGGGGCTCGGGCCGCTCTGGCCGAGCAGGCCCTGCTCCGTGGCGGGGTGCTTGCTTCGCGACCGGTCGGGGCAGGGGGAGCCGCAGCACGACGGCCGCACCCGGAGTGAGGCCGCACCCAGTGAGAGGCCGCACCCAGTGAGAGGCCACACCCAGTGAGAGGCCACACCCAGTGAGAGGCCACACCCAGTGAGAGGACAGCTCGCATGGCGTTGATGCCGCCCGCCGACGCGATGTTCATGGTCCCCGAGTCGCGCGAGCAGCCGATGCACGTCGGCTCGCTGCAGCTGTTCGACCTGCCGAAGGGCAGCGGGCCGCACTTCCTCAGAGAGCTCTACGAGCAGGTGGTCGCGGAAGCGCCGGTGAACCCGCTGTTCCGCCGCCGGGCCTACCGCACGCCGGCCACCCTCGGCCAGTGGGCCTGGAAGGACGACGACCAGGTCGACATCGAGCACCACGTACGCCATTCGGCCCTGCCCGACCCCGGCCGGGTCCGGGAGCTGCTCGCCCTCACGTCGCGCCTGCACGGCTCGCTGCTCGACCGCAAGCGGCCGCTCTGGGAGGCCCACCTGATCGAGGGCCTCGAGGGCAAGCGGTTCGCCATCTACACCAAACTGCACCACGCGCTGATGGACGGCGTGAGCGGCATGCGAATGGGCCAGACCGCGCTGTCGACCGATCCGAACTCCCGCGATGCGACGATGCCGTGGGCCGTCGTGCCCAAGAAGCGCTCCGCGAAGTCCGGATCGGGCGCGCTCTCGCCCCTGTTCCTCCCCAAGGCTCTGCTCAACGCCACGACCGACGCGGTCGGGCTCGTGCCCACGGTGGCCCGGCTGGCCAACGAGGGCCTGCGCTCGCAGGCCACGGCGCTGCCGCTCCAGGCTCCACGGAGCATCCTGAACGTCGCCATCACCGGGAGCCGGCGCTTCGCCGCCGAGTCCTGGTCGCTCCCGCGCATCCGCAAGATCGGCAAGGCTGCCGACGCCACCATCAACGACGTCGTGCTGGCCATGTGCTCGGGGGCTCTGAGGGCCTACCTGCAGGAGCTCGAGGCGCTGCCCGAGTCGCCGCTCATCGCGATGACACCGGTCTCGCTGCGCACGGACGACAGCGCTGAGCCCGGCAACGCCACCGGCACGATCCTGTGCAACCTCGCGACCGACATCGAGCACCCTGGGGCTCGACTGGTCGCGATCCGCGCGTCGATGCTGGCGGGGAAGAAGACCCTGCGCGGACTCAACCAGACGCAGGCCAGCGCCCTGTCCGCCGTGATGATGGCCCCGCTGCTGATCAACTCGATGATGGCGCTCCACCGCTTCAGCCCGCCGGCGTTCAACCTGGTCATCTCCAACGTGCCCGGGTCGAAGGAGGCGCTCTACTGGAACGGCGCCAAGCAGACCGGCATCTACCCGCTGTCGATCCCGACCGACGGCCAGGCCCTGAACATCACCCTCACCAGCTACGACGGCCAGCTGCACTTCGGGCTGGTCGGCTGCCGCCGGAGCGTCCCGCACCTGCAGCGGCTGCTCGGCCACCTCGAGGATTCGCTCCAGGCGCTCGAGAAGGCGGTCCTGTAGGCGGCTCGTGCACCGCCTCGGGACGCGGCGCCCTTCAGGCAGCGGGTGAGCTCTTCGGCGCTGTCTTGCGGGGGGTCCGCTTGCGTGGGGTGCGCGGTCGAGGGGTCGAGGCCGAAGCGCCGGGAGCCTTCGCGACCGCCAGCTCAAGCTGCCCCGACTCAACGTCGGCCGAGGTGATCCGCACCTGGACCGTGTCGCCGTAGCCGAGCCGTCCGCCGCTGGCGCTGGTGAAACCGAGCCCGTCAGCGGTCATGGACCAGCCGTGGCCGGGCAGCTCGCGGGTGGACACCATGCCGCTCACCCGCGACCGGTCGAGGGTCACGAACACGCCCTTCGGGCCCACACCGGTGACCCGCGCGGGGTAGACGGTGTCGCGCTCGGCGGCCGCCAGCTGTGCCATCCAGAGCGACTTGCGCATCTGGTTCTCGGCCTGCGAGGCGGTGCGGGCGGCCGCGTTGATGTGACGGCACAGGGCCGCCGTCTCGGCGGCGTCGGGGAACGACGCCACGTCGCGTCCGCCGGCCAGGAACGCGTGGATGACCCGGTGGACGGCGAGGTCGGCGTAGCGCCGGATCGGGCTGGTGAAGTGCAGGTAGCCGGCCGAGGCGAGCCCGAAGTGGTCGCCCGCCACAGGGACGTAGGACGCCCGGCCGAGGAAGCCCAGCAGCACGTCCCACACGGCGGTGGCGGTGTCGTCCGCGGCAGCGTCGAGCTGGGCCGACAGGGCCGCCAGGTCGAGCGGGGTGAGCGACGCGCCGAAGCCCGGGTGGAAGCCCGAAGCCGCGCAGAACGCCTCGAGGGCAGGAGCCGCCTCGGGGCCCGGAGCCGGGTGGACCCGGAAGATGCCTGGCAGGCCGCGGTCGACGAGCCATCCGGCCACCGCCTCGTTGGCGGCCACCATCAGCCGCTCGATCAGCAGGTTGGCCGGGTTCGACGCGTAGGCCGCCACCATCGCTGCCTCGCCCTCGACCACCTCCACGGTCAGCTCGGGCTCGACCCGCCTGGCCTCGACGCCGCCTCGGCGCAGCCGCTGCACGCCGAGGCGGGCCCCGGCTGTTCGCAGCCAGCGCAGCGCGTCGAGCACGTCGGCCGGCACCTCGGCTGGTGCGTGCCCGGCGAGCGCCTCGGCGGCCGCCTCGTAGCTCAGGCGGGTGTTGGAGCGGATGCGCGTGGCGTAGACGTCGGCCGCGGTCACGGACCCGTCGGTTGCGATGCGCATCTCGACCGTCAGAGCGTCGCGGTCGGCGTCGGGCACGAGGCTCAGGGCGTCCTCGCTCAGCTGGGCCGGGAGCATCGGCCGGGTCCAGCCCGGCAGGTAGACGCTGGTGGCGGCTCGCCGGGCCTCGGCGTCGATGGCCGTGCCAGGGCGTACGTGGGCAGCGACGTCCGCGATGTGCACGCACACCCGGATGCCGCCGTCGGCGTCGGCCGGGTAGACCGACAGGGCGTCGTCCAGGTCGCGGGAGCTCGGGCTGTCGATCGTGAACGTGGTGAGGGTGCGCAGGTCGCGCCGGGTCGTGCCACGGCGGGACTTGCCGTCGGCGACGGCCGTCACCTCGGCAAGGACCTCTGCCGGGTAGCCGGCCGGCAGTCGGTGCCGCACCCGCACTCGCTCGAGCAGGGCGTCCGCAGCGACCGGGTCCTCCCACTCGTCGGACGGGTCGGCGGTGGTCGGTCCGGTGATGTCGGCCAGGACGGCCACACCGACCGGGAGGTCCTCGATGCGACCGGTGAGCGTCCAGCGGCCGGACCCCAGGTGCGGGTCGAGCCTGAGGACCAGGCCCTCCTCGACGACACCGAACACCTCGGTGCGCACCCGCTCGACGAGGGTGGCCACGGAGGCCGTCGCCCGGCCGTCCTGCTCGACCTCGTAGGCCACCTCGACGCGGTCGTCGGCGAGCAGTCCCTTGGTCATGGGTGGCGGCACGAAGCACGACGAGACCGTGGTGCCGTCCGGTGTCGTGACCGGTTCGTCGAGGTCCACGAAGCCGAAGCCGCGCACGTGCGGGCGGAAGACTCCGGTGGGGGTGGCGGTGACGGGCGCGCGCGGGGCTCGGGCTGCTGGTCGGGGGGACGCCGGTCGGGAGGAGGGCGTACGGCGGCGAGGGCGGGGGGCGGGTTCGGTCATGTCCGTCTGATCCTAGGCGTCGTCGACCAGGGCGTAGCGGGCCAGCAGCACGCTCTGGCCACCGTCGACCAGGGACAGCAGGTCGAGGCGTCGCGGTGCAGGCAGCGGCTCGCTCAGCAGCTGCGGAGAGGTCCCGAGCAGGAGCGGGGTGAGGGTGAGGCACAGCTCGTCGAGCAGGCCCTGCCGGAGCATCGCGGCGAGCAGCGAGGGCCCACCCTCGCAGAGCAGCCTGGTCAGGCCCCGCTCGTGCAGCACGCGAACCGCGAGCTGGAGGTCGACGTGCTCGTCGCCGGCGACGATGACCTCCGTGACCTCGGCGAGCCGGGCCCGCCGATCCGGGTCCGACGCCGCGCTGGTCACGACGAGGGAGCTGCCCTGGAAGCAGCGGTCGGTCGGGTCGAGGTCCAGCGAACGACTGACCAGCACCAGCGTCGGCGCCCCGGCGAGTCCGCGCCGTGCGCGCCACGCACGCCCGCCGGCCCGCGGACGCACCGGCCCGTACCCCTCCGCCCGGGCCGTTCCGGCCCCGACGACGACCGCGTCCGACACGGCCCGCAGGGCGTGGAACACCGCCTCATCCGCAGGTGTCTGCAGCGGTCGGCTGCCCCCGTCATGGGAGACCCCCCCGTCGGCGCTCAGCACGAAGCCCGCGCGCAGGCGCGGCTCGTCCCCCGTGTCGTAGAGGTCGTGCAGGTCGTCGGGCTCGAGCGGCCGCTCGTCCGGCAGGAGCAGCCTCACCGGGTCAGGTGTCGCGGCGGCGGAACCAGGAGCGTCGGACTGCGGACGCTGGGGACTCGAGAGCCAGGGGCGGTGGCGGGGGCGGCGGCGGAGGCGACTCCAGCTGCGCCACACGGAAGGTGAGCGCGGTGAGCTGCTCCTCGGCCCGCTTGAGCGGCATGAGCAAGCTCATGACGCGCAGGTCGGAGGCGCTCAGCTTCTCGGCCACGAGGCTGAGCTGGGTCTCCGCGGCGGCCAGGCGGTCAGTGAGGTCCGCGACGGTCGCCTCGGAGGCGCTCAGCCGGGCGCTGGACGCCTCCAGCTGCTGTTCGACGTCGTCGAGGCGGGAGGTGTCGGCGGGCGCCGCGGCGACTGGTGCGGCGGCGACCGGTGCGTCCACGGCGTCGGGGGAGGGTGCTTGCGAGGGCGGACTGTGCGGTGTCCCCGCGGTGTCCCCCTCAGCGGCCTCGACCTCGGGAGCCTCGGCCTCAGCGCCCCCGACCTCGGGCACCTCGACCTCAGGCACCTCGACCTCGGGGACCTCGACCTCGGGGACCTCGACCTCAGCGGTCGGGTCCGGCGCGGGCTGCGGCGCGGCCGGCGAGATCCGCTCGGGAACTGGCTGGGTCGGCGCCGCGGGGGACTCGTCCGGCTCCGGCTGGGGCTCCGGTTGGGGCTCCGGCTGGGGCACCGGCTGCGGCGCCGCGGGAGTCTCGCGTTCAGGGGCCGCGGGAGTCTCGCGCTCAGGCATCGCCACGAGGGTCTCGACGGGCGGGATCTGCAGCCTGGCGCCCGGGCGACCCGCGGCAGCGCGGGTGCGGACCGGCTGGGGCTTGGTGACCGGCGCGGCGGGCAGGGCCCTCGGCGGTGGCGGCAGGGGCCGGGCGGCGACGGCCCTCTTGCTGTTGACCGACGCGACGCCGGCCGCGGGGGCGACCTTGCGGGTGGCACCAGCAGGTCGAGCCGCTCCGTTGCTGCTGGGGGCGACGGAACCCGCCGGGGCGGACTGATCGTTCGACGCGCCGCCCTCCTGGGCTGCCAGGTAGCTCGCGACGAGGCCAGCGGCAAGGCGGCCGCGGTCGGGGACGGGAAGGCCCTGGGACCGGGCCCACGTCCTTACTTCGGCGCTGTCAGGGGTGCTCACGGGGCGATCGTAGTGGCCCGACCCGCGCGAAGGACCGTGTCGCGGGGCCGGTCCGGGGGTGGACGTGGTGGCATGGCTCATGCGCGCTTGCTCGCCCCATCACGCCGACGTCTTCAGCCACCTGCCCGCCCGCGTGATGGCCGAGCTGGACACCCCAGCGACGGCAGAGCTGCTGGGGGCCCTGGTCCTCGAAGGTTGGTCCCCGGAGCGGCTGCGGCACCAGGTCGGCGCCTACCTCACCGATGCGAGTGCGACCCCCAGCCCGGGGGTTGTGGCGGAGCAGGTGGCGACGCGGTTGGCCGTCCTGCGCACGCCGGCTCCCGGGCTCGGAGCAGAACCGGACAGGAGCGCTGCGAGCTCCTGCGCCCTCTGCGCCGCCGAGAGCGCGGTGCCGGTCGCCGACGACGTGCACCTGTGTCGCCGGTGCGTGGCGCTGCTGGCGACCGGCCGGGCGCGCCTCGCCGACACGGGCTAGACGCGCTCGACCGAGCCGGCCGCCATCGCTGCGGGCAGACTGTCGCGGTGACCGCGGACGCCAGCACCTCGACCAGCGCCCTCGGCCTCGAGATCGCGCGCGAGCAGAGCGTCCTGGACCGCGCCCTGGCCCGGCTCGACGTGCTGCGCGCAGAGGCCCTCCAACGGGAGACGGAGAGCCTTCGCCCGACAGGTGGCTCGCCGCAGGCGGTGTACGAGCGGGACGTCGCCGCCCAGGCCGCCGTCAACCGGCGCAACGACCTGGATCTCGCCGGGGAGGGCGTGCTGTTCGGTCGGCTCGACCGCACCGACGGCAGCGTGCACCACGTGGGGCGCATGGGCCTGAGGACAGACGGTCAGGAGCCCATCGTCATCGACTGGCGGGCCCCGGCCGCCGCGGCGTTCTACCGGGCGACGGCCGCGGACCCGCAGGGCGTCGTACGCCGTCGCGCGATCTCGTGCCGCCGCACGACCGTGGTCGGGGTCGACGACGAGCTGCTGGACAGCGCCGCCCAGGACCAGCTCGAGGGGACGGTCGTGGTCGGGGACGGCGCGTTCCTCGCCGCGGTCTCGCGCGAGCGCACCGGCCACATGCGAGACATCGTCGCGACCATCCAGCGCGAGCAGGACGAGGCCGTGCGCGCCCCCGACGACGGCGCACTCGTCGTGACCGGAGGCCCGGGGACCGGCAAGACCGCCGTGGCCCTGCACCGCGTCGCCTACCTCATGTACGCCCGGCGCGAGTGGTACTCCCGGCGCGGTGTCCTCGTCGTCGGACCCTCGCCGGTGTTCGTCGACTACATCGGGGCGGTGCTCCCCTCGCTGGGCGAGACGAGCGTGCGGCTGGCGAGCCTGTCCGACCTGCCGGAGCTGCCGCGCGAGGTCCGGGTCGACGGCTACGACGGACCCGCGGCCGTCGCCGTCAAGGGTTCGGTGCGCATGGCGGCGGTGCTGCAGCACGTGGTCCGCCACCTCGGCGGGGCCAAGCACGTCGGTGACCTGCAGCTCGACCGCTGGGGGGCGACCGTGACGGTCCGGGGCGGGGACATCGCCCGGCGCCGTGCGCAGGTGCTCCGGGGTTCGCGCAGTCACAACAGCGGGCGGGCCGCCTTCGCCGCTGCGCTTTCGGAGCTGGCCTGGCGAGCCTGGCAGCGTCGGCCCCAGGCCTCGCGCGTGGAGGCGGACGACCACGAGGACTTCCTCGGCTGGCTGCGCGGCGACCCCGCCTACCGCAGGGCGCTGGACGAGGCCTGGCCGGTGCTGCTGCCGTGGGAGGTGCTCAGCGCGCTGCGGTCCGGCCGGCTGCCGCTCGACCGCCTGGCCCGCGGCGTGCTGTCCGAGGACGAGATCGCCGCCCTTGCCGGCTCGTGGTCCGCGGCTGCGCCCCTGACCGCCGCAGACGCAGCCCTCTACGACGAGCTGGTCGAGCTGCTCGGCGCCCCCCCGGTCGAGGTCGAGCCTGAGGACGACGGCTGGGACGAGATGGCCGAGCTCGACGAGCTGGCCCGCGAGACCGGCGTCACGACCTTCGCCGACCGCAACCGCAGCGCCGCCCGCAAGGTGGCGGATGAGCGCGACTACCGGACGTACGCCCATGTCGTCGTGGACGAGGCGCAGGACGTGACGCCGATGCAGTGGCGCATGCTCGGCCGGCGAGCTCGGGGCGCGACGTGGACCGTCGTCGGCGACTGGGTGCAGTCGGCGTGGCCGGACGTGCAGGAGGTGCGAGACGCCCTCACGACGGTGCTCGGACGCAGTCGCCTGCGGCAGGTGCAGCTGACCACCAACTACCGCACCAGCACCGAGGTCGCCGCGCTCGCCGCACGGCTGCTCGCGCGGATCGACCCGGACCTGCAGGCCCCAGAGGCCGTGCGCAGCACCGGCATCGAGCCCCTGCTGGTCGAGGGCGACCCGTTCGCCGAGGTCGCCGAAACGGTCCGTCAGCTTTTGGGCCAGGTCGGCGGCACGGTGGGGGTCGTGGCACCGCACGCAGCAGTGGCCTACGTCCGCGATCTGCTGCGCTCCGACCCCCGGGTCAGCGTGGTCGACCCGTGGCAGGTCAAGGGACTGGAGTACGACGCGTGCGTCGTCCTCGACCCGCACGGCATCGTGGCGGAGAGCCGCCATCCGGTCGCGGGGCTGCGCAGCCTCTACGTCGCGCTGACTCGGGCGACCCAGCGGCTCGTCGTGCTGTCGAGCGAGCCGCTCGAGTCCCTGCTCGAGCCTGCCGCGGGCCAGCCGACTCCCCGTCCCGGGTCCTAGTCGCAGCCGCAGACGCCGGAGGCGGCCCGGACCTGGAAGCAGTCGGGGCAGGTGCGGGACTTGAGCACGACCTTCTCTGCGGCGGCCTCCTTGGCGAGGGTGGCCGCGCGGGTGGCGGCGGCCTTCGCAGAGCGCTGCTTGGCCTTGGACTCGAGGGCGTCGCGCTCAGCGCTCACGGCAGCGTTCGCAGCGATCGTCTCGGCGTTGTCGTCCTCGAAGACGCGGCGACGCACGGTGTCGGGGATGAAGTCCATCGTCTGCTGGCAGAGCAGCACGGCGACGTCCAGTGGGCAGTCGGCGCTCACGGTCTCCACGACGTCTCCGAAGACGAGGTCGCTGTCGGCATCGACCATGGCGTTCACGCGCTCCAGGGCGGTGTCAACTGCCGCCTGGGTCTCGGGCGCGATGGTGTCTTCCACGCGTGGGTCGCCTGCTTCCGATCGGGGTGGTGCCGTGGGGTACGCCCCGGCCTGTTGCTCCAGTCTGCCCCACCTCGGTGGCTCAGGCGGCAGAAGCCGCCTGAGCGCGGTCGAGCAGGCGCAGCAGAGCGCTGTCGACGACCTCCCGGCGGGTGATGTTCACGCTGTGCCCGGCGCCCGGCACGATGATCAGCTCTGCGTCCGGCAGCGCCTCGGCCATGCGTTCGCTGTGACTGGCCGGCGTCAACCGGTCGGAGTCACCCACGAGCAGCGTCACGGGGATGGCGCGCATGACCTCCAACGAGGCGTGCTCGTCGTGGTCGAGCAGGGTCCGGTAGAACGCGGCGATGATCGGGAACGGCGTCTGCTCGAGCAGGTCCTGCACCTGCTCGACCGCCGCGGGGTCCGCGTCGTCCTTGCCGAACAGGTAGTGGCGGAAGTACGCCCGTCCGGCCTTGCTCCCGCGACGACGCACCCGTTCGGCGAGCGGCGCCCACAGGCGCATCCAGAAGAGCAGCAGTGGCAGCAGACCCAGCCTGCGCAGGATGCGGAACCACAGGCCGATCGGCCCCGCGTCGACGAGCCCGCCCGACGAGGTGGCCAGCAGGAACGCTCCGACGACGCGCGGCCCGAACAGCTCGGGCCGCTGCCGGGCCAGCGCCATGATCGTCATGCCGCCCATGGAGTGCCCGAACAGGACGACGGGCCCGACCGGCGTCGCGGCGTCGATGACCCGCCCCAGGTCGCGCCCGAGCTGGTCGATGGTGGCCGCGCGCACCCCCTTGCGGCGGGTGCGTCCGTGACCGCGACAGTCGTAGAGGACCGCGCGGGCCTTGCCGCGCAGCGTCTCCCTCTGCAGGTCGAACTCCTCGAGCCGGGCGGTGAACCCGTGCACGAAGACCACGGTCAGCGGCGAGGGTGCGTCGTCGATCTCGACGTGCAGGTCCACGCCGTCCTCGGTGCGCACGGTCGATGTCGTCGTCGGGCTCGTCATGCCCCATTGTCGTACGGGCCTGGAGCGCACGAAGGCCCGGCCCCCTCGCGGGGTCCGGGCCTTCGGGTGAGCGGGAAGGACTACTGCGGGCGGACGTTCTCCGCCTGCGGGCCCTTCGGGCCCTGGGTGATGTCGAACTCGACGCGCTGGTTCTCGTCGAGGGACTTGTAGCCATCGGTGGCGATCGCGGAGAAGTGCACGAAGACGTCGGCGCCGCCGCCGTCCTGAGCGATGAAGCCGAAGCCCTTCTCGGCGTTGAACCACTTCACAGAACCCTGAGCCATGTTGCTGTCTCCTTCAAGACTGTGGGGCGCGCACTGTGCGCGATCCCGGGTTGAGCTGTCGGAGACGCAACGAACGCCCGCGACCACACATCCGCGAGCGTTCATGAACGGCGAAGAGGTGCACTGCAACCGCGGCAACCGTACACGGATGTGACCGATCCGCAAGCGTCGTCCTTCCAGCCTCGTGCGCCGATGACTTGCGTAGTCCTGCTCACGCGCGGCACGTGTCGGCTGTTGGATGCTGACAGGGTCGCTCGAACCACCGACCGACCGCTTGCTCCAGGGGGACCCGTGACCGCCCGCCCGACCGCCCCACCGAGTGCCACTGCGGATCCGGTCCGCCGCCGGGCTGTCTCGGGCTTCACGCTCTACGACGTCGCCAACTCGGCCTTCATCACCACGGTCATCACCGCCGTGGGTGGGCCCTTCCTCACCTCGCTCGCGGAGCAGGCCGCTCGTCCTGACGGCCGCGTGGACCTCCTGCTGTTCGCGCCGCGCGGTGACGCCCTGTTCGCCTACGCCATCAGCTTCTCGGTGCTGCTGCAGGTGCTCTGCCTGCCGATCCTCGGTGCGCTCGCCGACCGGGCGACGGCCAAGCGCCGGGTGCTGGTCCTCGCCACGGCTATCGGCTCGGTCGCGACGCTCGGCCTCGCCGTGGTGCCGAGGGGCGGGATCGTGCTGGGACTGCTCGCGCTGGTGGTCGCGAACCTCGCCTACGGGGCGGCCATCCTGGCCTACAACGCCTACCTCGCCGATGTCGCTGAGCTGCCCGACCGTGACCGTGTTTCGGGCCGGGGCTACGCCGCTGGCTACGCCGGCGGGGCGTTCGTCCTGGTCGTCGCCCTCGTGCTGGTGCAGTCCGCTGACGCCCTGGGCATCAGCACGGGTACGGCGGCTCGCCTCGCGATCGCCGTGTCCGGCCTGTGGTGGGCAGCTGTCGCCGTGGTCGCGATCCGCCGGCTCGACGCCGTGCAGCAGCTCCCGGGCTACGACGGGTCGCGCAGCACCGAGCCCCTCTTCCGGCAGGTCGCCGCCTCGCTGGGTCAGCTCAAGGGCTCCTTTGCCGCGCTTCGCGCCCTGCCCGGCACCGCCCGCTACCTGCTGGCCTTCCTGCTGTTCAACGACGCCATCCAGGCGGTGATCGCGCTGTCCGCGGTGGTGCTGGAGAACGAGCTGTTCGTCGCCAAGGGCCTCGACCGGGACGACGCCACGCCGTTCCTGCTCCAGCTGATCCTGCTCATCCAGGTGGTCGCGGTCTTCGGCGCGGCCGGCTCCTCGAAGCTCTCCGCCCGCATCGGCGCCAAGCGCACCCTGCTCGCCACGATCGTCGTGTGGATTGGCATCGTCGTCTACGCCGTCGCCGCCCTCGACAGCACGACCGCGGCGTACGTCCTCGGCATCTTCATCGCGCTCGTCCTCGGCGGTTCGCAGGCGCTGGCCCGATCGCTGTTCTCGTCCATGACACCGGCCCACCGGCAGGCCAGCTTCTTCGGCTTCTACGAGCTGGCCGAGCGCGGCACCGCCTGGATCGGGACGCTGGTGTTCGCGGTCGTGCTGGACATCACCGGTTCCTACCGCAGCGCCCTGCTGTCTCTGCTCGTGCTGTTCGTGACCGGCGGCCTCGTGCTCGCCACCGTCGACACCGACGCGGCGATCGCCAAGGCCCGCGAGGTCGACGAGTCCGACGACCCGGCCCACCCGGCCGTGCCCGCATGACGGCCGAGGAGCGGCTCCCGGACCCCGTGCCGGTCTCGCCCAGTGCCTGGAGCGCGGGACGGCCGTCCGAGCGGGTCTACCGCGTGCTCCTGCGCAGCGTGCGGTTCCTGCTCCACCTGTGCACCCGCCGGACGCAGATCGGCGACCTCCCGGCCCAGGGTGCGGTCATCGTCGTGGGCAACCACCTGTCCGTCGCCGACGCCTTCGTCCTCACCGCAGCCGTTGCCCGAAAGGGGCGCCGCATCCGCATGCTCGGGACGGCAGGGCTGTTCCGCGCGCCGGTGATCGGGCCGCTGCTACGAGCCGTCGGCTACATCCCGGTCGCCCGGCGCAGCACCGACCCTGCCTCTGCGCTGGGGCCGGCCCGGGCTGCCCTCGAGGCGGGCCAGTGCATCGGGCTCTACCCGGAGGGTGCGATCACCAAGGACCCTGATGCCTGGCCCGCTCGTGGCAAGACCGGTGTCGTGCGACTGGCGCTCGACACCGGCGCCCCGGTGGTGCCGCTCGCGCAGTGGGGCACGCACCGGTTCGTGGGTGAGGAGGGGACGCGGTGGCGGGCGCTGCTGTCGCCGGTGACCAGGCCGCGGGTGGACGTGCGGCTCGGCGCCCCCCTCGACCTGCGGGCACTGCTCGGCGTCGAGTGCGCCGCCGACGCGACGGCAGCGCAGCTCAGGACCGGGGCCGACGCGGTGATGGACGCCGTGGTCGCCGAGCTCGTGGTGCTGCGAGGTGAGCCGGCCCCGCCGCACGCCGGGCGGGCCGGGTCGCTGGCTCCCACACCGGGACCTGTGGCCGGGGCCGAAGCCGGGGCAGAGGCGGCGGCAGAGGCCGTCTAGCGGGCAAGCGCGTTCTTCCAGCGGGGAATCTCGCCCCGGGGCGGGCACACGCCGTAGGGCGGCGTTGCCTGACGGCTCAAGAAGTGGTCGTCGTTTGACCTGACACGCACCACTGGCCCAACGCTGGTGCGGACCGCTGTGGTTCAGGCGGATGCGGCACAGGTCGCTCCGGAGGACGTGCGTACCGTGGCCGGGGTCTCGTGGCGGTCTGGGGAGGGGCTCGTGGTCAGCGCTGACGACGTGCGGGAGATCGCGACCTCGTTGCCAGGTGTGGTCGAGATCGAGAGCCAGGGCTTCGACTTCCGCGTGGCAGGCAAGGGATTCGTCTGGTCCTACCCGGAGCGGCAACCGGGCCGACCTCGGGTCGTCCGGACCGACATCGCCGTCCTGTTCGTCGGTGACGAGGCCGAGAAGCAGGCCCTGCTCAAGGGGGAACCCGACCTGTTCTTCGCCACGAGGGGCTACGACGGGTGGCCGCTCGTGATGCTTCGCCTGGAACGAGTCGATCGGCCGCGGCTCGAGGAGCTGGTGACCGACGCCTGGCAGATGCGAGGAGGGGCCGTCGTCTCGTCAGACTGAGGCGAGCGCTGGCTTGAGCGTTGAGGTGAACCACTCGCAGAACTGCTCCTGGTCCGGCCCGACCTGGACGAGTGCGAGCCGGTCGTAGCCCGCCTCGGAGAAGGCGCGCACCTTCTCCAGGTACGGCTCGACGTCCGGACCCCAGGCCCCCGCGCTCGCCATGTCCTCGTCGCGCACGAACTGCGACGCGGCGTCGAAGTTGACCGGTCCGGGCAGCTCGGCCTGGACCTTCCAGCCGAGCGCCCCCCATCGGAACTGGTCGCGCAGCAGGCTGCCGGCGGCCCCCGCGTCCGGCCCGTAGACGACGGGGAACTGACCGACCAGCTCGCCCGAGCCGCCCGCCGCTTCGTACTTCTCGCGTAGTTCGGGCTTGGGCTCGGTGCCGATGAAGAAGTCACCGAGCTCGGCGGCCAACGCGCAGGAGCTGCTACCGGAGCCCGCCACCCCGATGCGCACCGGCTGGTCCGGCAGGTCGTACAGCTTCGCGCTCTGGACGTCGAAGTGCTCGCCGGAGTGGTTGACGTACGACCCCGTCCACAACTCGCGGATGATCTCGAGGGCCTCGCGCAGCATCCGGTGCCTGACGTCGGCAGGCGGCCAGCCCTGGCCCACGACGTGCTCGTTGAGGTTCTCCCCGGCACCCACGCCCAGGGAGAAGCGGCCACCGGACAGCACGGCCAGAGTCGCGGCCTTCTGAGCGACGACCGCCGGGTGGTAGCGGAGAATCGGGCACGTCACGAAGGTCATGAACGGGATCGACTCGGTCGCCTGGGCCACCGCGCCGAGCACGGTCCAGACGTACGGGGAGTGCCCCTGCACCTCGAGCCACGGCGAGTAGTGGTCGCTCGCGACGAGGAAGTCGAAGCCCGCCTGCTCGGCGGTCACCGCGTCCCGGACCAGGTCCTTGGGACTGCGCTGCTCACCCATGAGCGTGTAGCCGATCTGCACCGGTGTCCTCCTTCTGCGGGTCATCCGCCCGGTCGGGGCGGCGCGTCGGTCGTCTTTCCCCGCGCGGGGCGGGTCACGCCGCCGGCGGAACCACCAGAGCGGTCAGGAGCGTCTAGCGTCTAGCGAGTGACATCCGGTCGGAGAGGGGTGCTCTACGGAGCGGGCGCCTACCTGCTCTGGGGGCTGTTCCCGCTCTACTGGCCGCTGCTCGAGCCGTCGTCAGCCCTCGAGGTCCTCGCCCACCGGATCCTGTGGTCGGTCGTCGTCGTCCTGGCGCTGCTCGCCGTGACCCGGCGCCTGCCCCAGGTGCGCGCGGCCGTCCGCGACCGCCGCCGCCTGGCCCAGCTCGCGCTGGCCGCGGTGGTGATCGGGATCAACTGGGGCACCTACATCTACGGCGTCTCGAACGACCGGGTGCTCGAGACCTCGCTGGGCTACTTCGTGAACCCGATCGTCACCGTCCTGCTGGCGGTCCTGGTGCTGGGCGAGCGGCTCCGCCCGGTCCAGTGGGTCGCCCTCGGCGCCGCGTTCGTCGCCGTGCTGGTGCTCACCGTCGAGAACGGCAGCCCCCCGTGGATCGCCCTGGTGCTGGCGTTCAGCTTCGGCGCGTACGGCCTGCTGAAGAAGACGGCGGGGGTCGGCGCGGTCGAGGGGCTCGCGATCGAGACGGTCGTGCTCCTGCCGGTCGCTGCGGCGTACGTCCTCGTGCTCGGGGTGTCGGGTCAGAGCACTTTCGGCAGCGAGGGCCTCGGGCACGCCGGGCTGGTCGCCGTCTCGGGGATCGTCACCGCGGTACCCCTGCTGCTGTTCGGAGCAGCGGCGTCCCGGGTGTCGCTGACCACCCTGGGGCTGCTGCAGTACCTCGCGCCCACCGTGCAGTTCGCCCTCGGGGTCGCGCTGTTCCACGAGCCACTGCCGGTCGCGAAGCTGGTCGGGTTCGTCCTCGTCTGGTTCGGCCTCGCCCTGTTCACCGCCGACCTGGTCCGCCACCACCGGCGGCAGTCGCGACTCGTCGTTGCGGCGCCGGTCTAGGTGCCTAGAGTCGTGCGCGTGCTCGACCGCCGCGACGTCCCTCTCGGGCCCCTGACCACCCTGCGCCTCGGTGGGCGCGCGCGTCGCCTGGTCACCGCCTTCGACGAGGCGTCGCTGGTCGAGGTCGTCCGCGAGGTTGATGCGCATGGGGAGCCTCTGCTCGTCCTCGGCGGAGGGAGCAACGTCGTCCTACCCGATGCGGGCTTCGAGGGCACCGTCCTACGCATCTGCCTGCACGGGCTCTCGGCGACGGCCCGTGGGGATCGCGTCCAGCTCACCGCCGCAGCAGGCGAGGACTGGGAGGCGTTCGTCGCGCTGTGCGTCGCGGACCGGCTCGTCGGGGTGGAAGCGCTCTCGGGCATCCCCGGTCTGATCGGCGCGAGCCCGGTGCAGAACATCGGCGCCTACGGCCAGGACGTCTCGCAGACGATCAGTTCGGTGCGTGCCTACGACCGGCGGGCCGGAACCGTCGTCGAGCTGTCGGCGGCGGACTGCGGGTTCGGCTACCGGTACAGCGCGTTCAAGACCGACCCCGGCCGGTGGGTGGTGCTCGCCGTGACGTTCGACCTCGGCATGGGGGAGCTGTCCGCGCCGGTCGGCTACGCCGAGCTGGCCCGGGTGCTGGACGTACCACTCGGGGCGCGGGCGCCGCTCGCCGACGTGCGCGAGGCCGTCTTGGCCCTGCGCCGGGGCAAGGGCATGGTGCTCGACGCGGCCGATCAGGACACCCGCAGCGCCGGCTCGTTCTTCACCAACCCGCTGCTGTCACCGGCTCAGGCAGCTGAGCTCCAGGCGCGGGTGGTGCAGCGGTGCGGGCCCGACGTCACGGCGCCGGGCTGGGTCGGCGACGACGGTCGGCTCAAGGTGTCGGCGGCCTGGCTGATCGAGCGCTCGGGGTTCGGCAAGGGCCACTTCGCCGGACCTGTCGGCATCTCGAGCAAGCACACCCTCGCGCTGGTCAACCGCGGAGGCGGGACCACCGACGCGCTGCTCGGCGTGGCCCGTGAGGTGCGCGACGGCGTGCGAGCGACCTTCGGGGTGGAACTCGTCGCTGAGCCGGTCCTCGTCGACGCCGTCCTCTGACGCGGGCCTCTGACGCGGGCCTCTGGAGCGGGCTCAGCCCATCGCCTCGAGCATGCCCATCATCTCCTTGCAGGCGGGGCAGACCGGGAACTTCTCCGGGTCGCGCCCCGGCAGCCACGTCTTGCCGCAGAGCGCGACGACAGGCACCCCGTCGACGGCGCTGCGCAGGATGTCCTCCTTGCGCACGTAGTGGCTGAACCGCTCGTCGTCGCCGTCGTCGAGCTTCGGATCGCCGACGGGCCGGGTGTCCACCTCAGTCATGGGTGCAGCGTAGGGACTTCCCCGCGCGGATGACAGTCCCGTGACCATCGGACTCCTGGTGCTACGGCGTCGTGAAGTGGGGGTAGTCAGCACGCGTGTCCGAGTGCAGGCCCGCGGAGCCCAAACCTGACGAGCGCAGCCCCGCCGATGAGGAGCGCAGCCGTCGTCGGCAGGAAGCGCTTGACACGCTCCGCGAGGCGGCCGCGCTGCGGGCGCGACTGCGTCCGCGGGCGGGCGCGCTCCAGCGGGCCCGCACGTTGCTGAGAGCCCGGACCACCCGCGGCTGATCCGATTCTGGAGACGCCGGGTGGAGCGGCCGCAGGAGGGTAGGCAGGCGTGACACCGCCAGGACCGACCGCAGGAGCACGCCCTGAAGCCCTCTGACGAGGCCTCCGACGAGGACCGCTCGACCGAATTGCGGGACACCGCGCGCAGGGCCTTCGGCTGGGACGAGCTGCGACCCGGGCAGCTCGAGGCCATGGCGTCGGTGATGGCCGGTCGGGACACCTTGGTGGTCATGCCGACCGGTTCCGGCAAGAGCGCGATCTACCAGGTGCCGGCCCTGCTGCTGGGCGGGCCGACGGTCGTGGTCAGCCCGCTCATCGCCCTGCAGCGCGACCAGGTCGCCGGGCTGCTGGCTCGCAAGGGCGCCGGTGGCGCCGTGCAGGCCAACAGCAGCCAGACCGGCCGGGGGCGTGAGGCAGCCTTCGAGGCGCTACGGACTGGACAGGTGGAGTTCTTCTTCCTCGCCCCCGAGCAGCTGGCCAAGCCCGAGGTGCTCGATGCGATCGCCGCGGCCCGGCCGTCGCTGTTCGTCGTCGACGAGGCCCACTGCATCTCCGCGTGGGGCCACGACTTCCGCCCCGAGTACCTCCGCCTGCACAGCGCCGTGGAGCGGCTGGGCCGGCCGACAGTGCTTGCCCTGACCGCGACGGCTTCCCCACCCGTACGCGCTGAGATCCTGCACCGGCTGCGGATCCCGGCCGCCGAGCAGATCGTCAGCGGGTTCGACCGCCCCAACCTTTCCCTCGAGGTGATCGGGTTCCGCGATGACGACCAGCGCCGCGACGCTGTGACGATGCGGGCCATGTCCGAGGCCAAGCCGGGCCTGGTCTACACCGCCACCCGCAGGAGCGCAGAGCAGTACGCCGAGACGCTCGCGGAGCTCGGCATCGACGCCGCCGCCTACCACGCCGGCCTGCGCGCCGCCGAGCGCGAGGACGTCCACGAGCGCTTCATGTCCGGACGGCTCGACGTGGTCGTGGCGACCACCGCGTTCGGCATGGGGATCGACAAGGCCGACGTGAGGTTCGTGCTCCACGCCGAGGTGGCGGACTCATTGGACAGCTACTACCAGGAGGTGGGGCGGGCGGGCCGTGACGGGCTCCCGGCCCTCGCTGCGCTCTACTACCGGCCGGAGGACCTCGGACTGCGGACCTTCTTCGCGTCGGGCCGGGTCGACGTCGGCCGACTCCAGAAGGCGGTCACGCTGATGTCGCACGCCACCGGTCCGGTCGAACCCGTTGCGCTGGCCGACGCGATGGACCTCCCTCCGGGACGCGTCGCGGGCCTCGTGAACCTCCTCGAGCAGGTCGGCGCTTTGACGGTGCAGGCTGACGGCACCCTCCTGCGCGGCGCGAACGAGCGGCATCCGCGAGAGGCGGCGCAGGCGGCGGCGGAGGTGTCCGACGGCCACCGCAAGGTGGAGCAGTCCAGGGTGGGCATGATGCGCGCCTACGCCGAGACCAGCGGCTGCAGAAGGCAGTTCCTGCTCGCCTACTTCGGCGAGACGATGGACGAGCCGTGCGGTCGCTGTGACACCTGCGCTGCGGGCACGGCGCGCGAACAGGTCGACGTCACGAGCTCGCCGTACGCCCTGCAGTCAAGGGTGAGCCACGCGGTCTGGGGTTCGGGTGTGGTCATGCGCTACGAAGGGGATCGCATCGTCGTGCTGTTCGACGACGTGGGCTACCGGACGCTGTCGCTCGAGGCGGTGGCCTCTCGCGGGCTGCTGCAGGCGGCCCCGTGAGCCTGCCTCCCGTCGGTCCCTCAGAGCGGTTGGAGGTCGACGTCGTCGTGATCGGCGGCGGCGCGGCCGGGTTGGCCGCCGCCTCGTGGCTCGGGCGCTACCGGCGCTCGGTCGTGGTGCTCGACTCCCGGGACTACCGCAACAAGGACGTGGACCGCTCTCACGGCTACCTCGGTCGCGACCCGCAGACCCCGAAGGAGCTGCTCGCCCGCGGGCGCGAGGAGGTCCTGGCCTACCCGACGACGCAGATCCGCCCGGGTGAGGTCCGCGCCCTGAGCCGTCGGAAGGACGGGCTGTTCGAGGTGGGGGACGACCTGCTCGCCCACCGGCTCGTGCTCGCCTGCGGCGTGAAGGACGCCTTTCCAGCGGTAGAGGGCTTCCAGACGCACTACGGCGCCTCGGTGTTCCACTGCCCCGCCTGCGACGGCTACGAGGCGCACGACCGAGACGTGGTCGCCATCGGCTGGGACCCCCACCTGGTCGGGTTCGCCGGGACGCTGAAGAACTGGGCCAGCTCGGTCACCGTGGTGACCAACGGTGTGGAGTTCCAGGGCGACGATTCCTGTCGCACGGCGCTGGGCGACCTCGACATCGAGCTGCTCGAGCGCGATGTGGTGCGGTTCCTCGGTACGCGAGGCGATCTCACCGGAGTCGAGCTCGAGGGCGGTCAGGTCCTGCCCGCCTCGCTGGTGATGTTCTCGCTCGCCCACCACCCGCGCACGGACCTCGCCGAGCTGCTCAGCTGCGAGCTGGACGACGCGGGCTACGTGAGCGTCGACAGCGAGGGGCAGACCTCGGTCGAGGGGGTCTACGCCGCTGGCGACCTGACCCCGGGGCTCCAGCTGTCGATGGTGGCCGCCGCGTCCGGGGTCGTCGCCGGGGTCAGCTGCGCCCAGTCGCTGTTCGGCAAGACGGGCGCCCCCACCTCGCCGGAGCCGGCCCCGGCCGTCTGAGTGGTCCCACGCCGAAGGCCCCCGCACCGAGGTACGGGGGCCTTCGAGGTGGAGCGGACCGACTAGTCGGAGACCTTGTGCTTGACGGCCAGGGCCGCACCGGTGGCGGCGGTGCCGACCGTGGCGGGCAGGCCCTTGAGGACGCCACTGACGACCTGCGACGGGCGCTGCATCTCCTCGTGGAGCGAGGAGCTGGCGAGCATCGCGCCGGTCAGGCCCGGGATCGCCCACTGCAGGGCGGAGAGCTGCTTCTGGGCCTTGGCGACCTCGGGCGGGGTGGTGGGGAGCGCGTCGGTGCCGCCCGCAACCGGGACGTCGCCGGCCTTCATCATCTTCTGGCCGAGGACGCGGGCGTACGCCGTGGCGCCGAGGGCACCTGCGGTCAGTGCAAGCTTGGTGTTGGTGTTGGCGAGGACGCCCTTCTGCGTCGCGACGCGGCCCTTGTTGGCCTTCAGCAGCTGAGCGCCACCGACCAGGTGGGCGCCGATGGCGAGCGCGTTGAACGGCGTCCAGCGGCCCCAGCCGGCGTTCGCCACCCGGGCGCGCTGGCGGGGGTCATCGACGTCAGCCGCAGCGCCGTTCACGCCGATGGCCCCCATGAGGGAGCCGCCGAACCAGGCGGCGAGGCCGATGTCGTGCATGGCGTGGGCAAGGGTGTTGCGCTCGGACATGAGGATTCCTCCGGGAGGATGTCGTGGGGGATCGTGCGGCGTCTGCTGTTCGCCTACCCCTGCCTGGTGCGACGTGAACCCGGCTCCGGCTTCCCTCTGCGGCCCTGTGTCTGCGAGAGTTCGATGTGACCGGCCCGGACAGGGGGTCTTGCGTGGACGGAGGAGAGGTCATGCCTGGACAGCAGCCGGCCGACACCGCCGAGGCGTACGCCGTGGTCGCCTTCCGCGAGGAGGGCCGCTGGCAGGTCGGGCTGCTGCCCGAGGTCGTCACGAGCGACCTGGACAGCCTGATCGCGGCGGTCCGCCAGCAGCCCGGTGAGAACGGCGCCTTCGCCCTCGTCGACGTCGCGGACGAGTTCTTCGTGGTGGTCCGGGTCCAGCTCGGCCGGGTGCGCCTGCTGCTGTCCGACGTGACGGCCGCCGTCGCGTGGGACCTCGCCGTGCAGGTGCTGGAGCACCTCGAGCTCGACGTGCCCGGAGACGACGACCTCGACGAGGTCTGGCCGGCAGGCGACCTCGGGGTCTTCGACGACATGGGGCTTGACGAGATGGAGATGGGCGCCATCCTGTCCGACGACGACGCCTACGCCGACGAGATGCTCGTAGCACTCGCTCGCCGGTTGGGGTTCGCTGAGGCCTACGAGCGGGTAGTCGACGCGCTCGTGCAGTGATGCCCGTCCCTTCCCCCCTTTGGAGCGCCCTCCGTGTCGTACTTCGCCGCCGTGCTGGCCAGGACCGGTGCGGGTTGGACGGGTGAGGAGCTCGACCTCGACGGTGTCGAGGACCTCGACGCCCTCGCCGACGTCCTGCGTGACTTCGTCGGCGACGGCCCCGGGCCTGCTCTGCTGCTGCTCGAGGAGGATGACGAGCACCTTGCTGTGGTCCGCGTCGACAGCGGTGTGGGGCTGAGCGAGCCCCGGGTGTTCCTGTCGGACCGTCGGGCCGTCCAGGGCAGCGAGGTGGCGGCCATGCTCTGGGAGGAGGCGCCGGGCGAGACCGAGGACGACGAGGACGAGGGCACGCGCCCGATCGCCGAGCCGGTCGGTGACACTGCCCTGCTCGCCGACCTTGGCACCCCGGCCGACGACCTGCTCGAGCTGTGCGCCGAGGAGGGTCTGCTCCCGGCCGACGTCCTCACGACGCTCTGCGAGCGGGCCGGTTGCGACGACGTCCTCGAGCAGCTCCGCGAGGCATGACGCCGTACGACGACCTCATGCGCCTCGCGCTCGCCGAGGCAGCGCTGGCCCCGGCCCACGGGGACATCCCCGTGGGAGCCGTCGTGCTCGACTCGGCTGGGGCGGTCCTCGGCGTCGGTCACAACGACCGGGAGCGGACCGGCGACCCGACCGCTCACGCCGAGGTGGTGGCCCTGCGCGCTGCCGCGGCCGCGGTGGGCTCCTGGCGGCTGACCGGCTGCACCCTCGCCGTCACCCTCGAGCCGTGCACCATGTGCGCCGGAGCGCTCGTGCTGTCCCGGGTCAGTCGGGTGGTCTACGGGGCCGTGGACCCCAAGGCCGGCGCGGCCGGCTCTCTCTGGGACGTGCTGCGTGACCGCCGGCTGAACTCCCGGCCCGAGGTCATCCCGGAGGTCCTCGCCGAGGAGTGCGGGGCGCTGCTGCGCTCGTTCTTCGAGGACCGCAGGGGCCTTCGCTAGAGTTCACTCCGGTGGCGTGTCCGAGCGGCCGAAGGAGCACGCCTCGAAAGCGTGTGAGGGGGCAACTCCTCCGTGGGTTCAAATCCCACCGCCACCGCCAGCGGGCACAAGACGAAAGTCTGACCCCCTCGCCGACGAAAGTCGGGTCCGATCTCGCCCTCGCGCCGACAGCGCGGGGGCGAAGTCGTTTCGGGGGGTCGTCACGGCTCGACGGGCCGCGATTCGCGGGCAGGTGCTGGCCTGTCGGGATGCGCGGGGTCCGGTGCGCCGGGCCAGTGCCGCGGGCGGGCATGCCTGTGGGCCGGGTCCGAGTGCGGGCCGGCTCGTGGTCTGTGCGGGGGTGGTGCGGGATGCGGAGCTACACGACCTAGTGGCCGGTGTCGTCCCAGAGGCCGTCGGGGGGTCCTTCGTCCTCGTCGAGGAACTCGTAGCCGCCGGTCGCGCCGAGCGGGGCGTCGACATTGTCCTTGTCGCGGGGGCGGCGCTTGACCCACATGCGGCCCTGCTCGTCGGTCTGGGCGCGGAGCATGAACCAGACGGTCTTGCGCAGGCAGGAGACGGCCAGGCCGATGGCCGCGTACAGGCTCTGGGCGGGGAGCCCGCGCCGGGGGCGCAGGAGGGGACGGCCGATGGCTTCGTGGCTGTCGCGCTTGGTGTAGCCGTGGTAGCCCTCCTGCGACTGGCGCATGGCGCGGAGCCGAGCGGAGTGCTCGGGGCTGCCGTAGACAAGGGCCTGCTGGAGCTTGTTGAGGCGGGTGTTGTCGACGCTGATGCTGCCGGAGGCGCAGACGTCGGGCAGGACGCCCTCGGGGAACAGCTCGGCGGCGCGGCTGATGTCGACGGTTTCGCGGGTGTCGCCGCGGCCTGCCTTGTTCGGCTGTCGGATGACGTGGGGCAGCGTCGACTTCGGCTTGAGGGGGCAGGCGACCTTGGGGCTGGTCCCGGCGGCGGGGCTCTGGAGCCGGACCGTCTCGGTGCCGTCCCTGTTGGGGCGCGCGCTCTGCTTTTTGACGAGCCGGTAGTCGGCGCGTCGCTCGATCCGGGCCGCGTACTGCTCCGCGGTGATCTTCTTGTTCCGCAGGTCCAGGGTCGCCTGGACGAGCGGCTGCGGGGTGAGGGGGCAGTAGAGGTGTCCCTCGACCTGGAGGGCACCGCCTTCGCTGTCCTTGTCGCCGAGCCAGTCAACGCGCAGGTCGAACATCGACATCCAGCCGAGCGCGCGGACGGGCATGTGCCAGTTCTCGGCCTTGAGGGCCGGGTAGGCGCGGTCCTGGCCGAGGTGGCGGCGGACGATGCCGGCGTCGGCCAGTCGGCGCAGGACGCGCAGCGCGTTGCGGTCCAGGCCGGTGCTCGGCTTGTCGAGCGCGAAGCCGAGCGGCACGGTCGGGAAGTACTGCCGGTCGCCGGGGGTGCTGTCGGTCGCGACGACGAGGTTGGCGTCGTGGGCCCAGAACCCCTTCTTGCTGACGGGGCGGTCCTCGCCGCCCTGGTCCTTGGGCGCGTCGCGGTCGTTCATGCCCTTGCCGCGCGTGTACCAGCCCGCGGAGACGTCGTTGGGGACGTAGAGCCCTTGGCCGGTCGGGCCGACGTGCAGCGGGATGGGGGTGCCGTCGACGGCGGCGTCGCCCTTGTACTGGCGGCGCAGGGCGCGGGGCATCGCCTTGATCGGCGCGGCCATGATGAGGCCGACGACTTCGTCGAGGCGGTCCTGCGCCTCGGCGAGCCGGTCGGGGGTGACCTTGCGGCGCAGCGTCTCCTTGTCCTTCTGCTTGGTGCGCTTGCGGGGCTGGGAGTACCCGACGGGGTTCATCGCCTCATCGAGGGCGACGAGGACCCGCTCGACGCGGGCGGCGACGGCCTCCTCGTCCAGCAGGTATCGCGCCTTGGTCGGGTTTGCGGTCGGGTCGCTGAGGACGTTCTTGATGCCCAGGCCGGTCCGTTCGTCGTCCGTGAGCGTCCGGAGGGCGAATCGGGCGACCTCCGCGCCGTCCATCGACCTGCCGGCGAGCTTGCACATGAACAGGCAGACCAGGACCGCCTCGAAGGGGAACGCGCTGGGCCTGCCGCTCTTGTCCATGAGGCCGAGCGCGGCCCGGCGGCGGTCGCGGTCCTCGCGGAGCATCGCTTCGACGCGGACGACGACGCCGCTGGCAGCGATGAGCCTGCGGACCCACGGCAGGGCCGTGTCGGTGCGGTGCCGTGCGCCCCAGACCTCGGGGGTGATCTCGGGCGCGTCGACGCCGTCCGGGACCTCGGCGAGGCTCCCGAACGGGTCGACGTACCCGAGGGCGGTCATGGCCTGCCGGACCGCATCCACGACGCGACGCGGGCCTCGGTGTAGTCCGCGTGCGCCGGGACGAGCACGGCGTCCACGTCGCGCTCTCGGCAAGCGGTCACCTGCCGGCCCGCTCCGTCACCGTGGTCCAGGCATGGGAGGACACCGTCTGGGCCTGCGCCCAGGCTGCGGGGCCGAACCTCGTCATCGCGACCCAGCGTCCGTCGCTGTGCCCGAAGGGACTCGACGGCACCCTGCAGACCGTGAACGACCGGGCCCCCGTGCCGGTCGTGCTGGGCAGGCTCCGCAACACCTGGATGGGCCGGCACCTCGTTCAGGGCACCCCCCTGCCGCTGCTGATGGAGCAGGCCGGCATCACCGGGGCGCAGCACATAGCCGACCTGCTCAAGGTCCCCGGCTTCGTCGCGATCATGGGCGCGTGCTCGCCGGTGACCTTCGTGAGCGCGCCCCGGTGCAGGCCCGCTCCCAGGCCGAGCGCGATGATGGCCTGGACCCGCTCGCGGCGCGGGTATGGCCGCAGGACGCGGGCCCACGCCGTTATGCGGCCTGTCTCGGCCCAGGTGTACGGCGCGACGTTCGCCTTGCTGTTGAGGCAAGCCCGGGGCCACGGGGCGTCGTTCGCTCCGTCGAGCAGGACCTGGGCGATGATGTCAAGCCTGCCTCGGTAGACCGCTCGGGTTGGTGTGCCGACCTGGGGGCAGCCGTGGCTGATGAACCGGTCGATCCGCGCCCTGTCGAAGACGGCCTCGCGAGTCAGCGGGACGCCCTGATTGGCGCAGTAGAGCGCGAATCGGGCGACGATCGAGGTGCTGTAGGCGACCCATGCCACGGTGACCGGCTGGGGCGCGGCGAGCAGCGCGTCCGCGACTGACTGGCCGCTGAACGCGGCGACGGCGGGCCCGACGTCCTTGCGCCCGTGGTAGCTCAGCGCGCGGGCCCTGCCGCGGGCGAGGGCCTCCGCGGCCTCCTCCGGGCTCACAGGTCCGCCCCGGCGAGGGGACGGACGGCGGCCCGGCACGCTTCGGACCCGGACGGCTCGCGCCCTGCCGGGGGGCGGGGCGTCGGGCAAGCGGAGGTCTCCAGGACGAAGCGGCCAGCACGGACACGGTTGCCGGTGGGCTGGCGGAGGGCGGTCGGGGCGGTGCGGGTCTTGCGGGTCGCAGGGACGGGGGACGGAAGGCGGTGGATGCCTCGGGTGGTGTTCACGAGAGCACCGTCCGGCGGGGCGCGGACAGGAGACGTCAGGACCCCGTCGGTCGGCATCCGCGCAGTTCAGGCGCCGTCGTATACGTTCGGACAAGCGCGGGACACCGCGGACGGGGCCGTCAGGCCCCCCTACACAAGTCGTCCGGGAGGAGGGCCGTGCCGAACTGGGAGACCCGCCGGCCATGCCCCCGGTGCCCCTACGACGGGTGGGTCACGCCGGGCGTGAAGCACGTCCGCTGCGACGAGTGCCGGGCCGACCATGCCCGGGGCAAGGCGGCCGACGCCCAGTGGGACCGGAGGGCCCGCCGCAGGGCCGAACGCGCGGACGAGCGACGGCGGCGAGGCTTCTACGTCGAGCCCCTGGACGGCCAGATCCGCCCGCGGGAGCGGACCCCGACGTGGGACCAGTTCGGCAACGACATCGACGACGTCCCCCGGCTCACGCCGACCGAGACCCGCAGGCTCCGCGCGATGCTGGAGCAGCTCGACCGCGCGGTCGCAGAGGCCCTCGACGCCCTTGGCCCGGAAAGGTAGGAAACCAGGACGCCCGCTGGTCACAGACACCGGGCCCGCAGAGACCGGACCAGCACCGTCGACCCGGCCCAGGCCATCGGATCGGTGTCCCGGATCATCCGGATGCCCGCGGCGGCCAGCGTCCGCCGCAGCCCGCTGCTGGTCATCAAGTCCTCGTCACGCGCCGCGACGGCGTGCAGCTCGGGGGCCAGGGCCCTGACCTGGCCCAGCAGCCAACGCAGGTCGTCCTGGCTCGCGTACTCGATATCGAGCCGGCACCGGTCCCGGGTCCACCACACCTCGTCCTGCCACAGCACCCGCGGCTCCGGCCACCTGTGATGCAGCCCCGGCACCAGCAGGGCCAGCGCGGTTCCGGGCACCTGGGCGTCCTGCACAGCGACGAGCGACTGGACGTAGTCCTCGCCGAACGGGACGGATCGGCTCCGCGCGATCTCGGTCTCATCCTGCTCGTGCTCGAACTCCCGGCGGTCGTCGCACCGGTCGTCGTCGTCCTCATGCGGGTTCACGGGCGGTCCCGGAGGGGGCGTCGCGGCGAGGGCTTCGGACGCGCCGGGCGGGAGGGACCCGTCCGGGCCTGCCGGTAAGAGAGGGTGAGGGGAGAGGGCAACGGGTCCTCCTGGCGAGCACGGCTAGGCATGTGCCTAGCGGACCGCCGAGCGTGCCACGGGAGGAGGCGATAGGCAAGTGCCTACCCGACCCGACCCGCCCGAGACCGTCGGGGCGGCCGAGATCGCCCTCCTGCTCGGTCTCAGCCGCCAGCGCGTCACCCAGCTCACCACCAAGGACGCCCGCCAGCGAAACGGCTTCCCAGAGCCCTGGCTGGAGCTCCGCATGGGCCAGATCTGGCTCGCCAGCGACGTCCGCGACTGGGCCGAGCGCAATCGGCGGGAGATCCAGAACTGAACTCGCGCCCGGACCGCTGCCCACGACACGTCCCGGCCGATAGTGCCGTCGTGACGTGCGCCGCTGCCCCCCGCCATAGGGTCGGGACGTGACCTTCGAGCCCGGAAAGCGGGTGCTCGTCCCGCACCGGCCCGATCTGTCCGGCCATGTCCGCATCGAGATGGCGTCCCGGGTCGACGGCGGATGGCTGCTGTTCGTCGAGCAGGACTCCGGCACCTTCGCCAAGGTCGAGCTCACCGACGCGCAGGCCGCGGCCTGCGAGGTGCTCAGCGAGGACGGCTCCGGGGACAGCAAGGCGTTGCTCGCCGGGCTGTGGACCGCCTGGATGCGCGCAGCCGGCTCGGGTGCCCGCTCCGCCGTGCTCGCGTCGTCGCCGCTCAAGCCGTACGCCCACCAGATGAACGCCGTCTACGGGGCGATGCTCCCCCAGCCGCGGCTGCGGTTCCTGCTCGCGGACGAGCCGGGCACCGGCAAGACGATCATGGCCGGGCTGTACCTGCGGGAGATGCAACGGCTCGGGTTCGTCCGCACCGCGCTGATCGTCGTCCCGGCGCACCTGGTCACGAAGTGGCAGGCCGACTTCGAGCGGTTCTTCGGCGGCGGGCTGCGCGCCATCACCGCCCAGACGGTCCGCGAGCACGGGCTGGAGAGCGGCCACGACCTGTGGGTCGTCAGCCTGGACCTGCTGTCGGTCAACGCCGCCGTCCAGGACGCCGTGCACCCGGACCGGATGGGCTGGGACGCGGTCGTGTTCGACGAGGCGCACCGGCTCACCCCGACCGCCGTCGGCTACTACCAGGCCGGGCAGATGCTCGCCCTGAACACCCCGCGGGCTCTGCTGATGACCGCGACGCCCCACCGCGGCAAGGAATGGCTGTTCCGGGCCCTGCTGCACCTGGTCGATCCCGACGTCTACCCGGCGGTCGAGAGCAACAAGGAGCCGTCCCGCAACGTCAAGCCCGGACGGGTCCACTTCCTGCGCCGCATGAAGGAAGACCTCGTCGACTTCGACGGGACCACAAAGCTCTTCAAGGGCCGGCACGCCGAGAACCACAGCGTCCCCCTCACCCCGGTCGAGGCCGAGTTCTACGCCGAGGCCCTGGACCTCGTGGACCGGTACTTCCCCGCCGTCGCCGTGCCGCTCGGGAAGATGGTCTACGGCAAGCGCGCCGCCTCCAGCCTGTGGTCGCTCGCCGAGACCCTCAAGCGCCGCCGCGACGGGATGGGCACCACGATGCCGTCCGCCGCCGCGCACGACGCCGACCCCGACGGCGACGACCCCGCGAAGGCCGACGAGGCCCGCGTCGTCCACGAGGGCTCCAAGAGCGCGAAGGCCGAGAAGCGCGAGATCAACGCGCTCCTCGACCGGCTCCAGCCCCTCGTCGGCGACATGGACCAGCCCGCGTCGAAGTGGGACCCGCTCGTCCTGACCTGCCTCGGACGGAACGGGATCAAGCCCGGCAACGGCGAGCAGGCCGTCGTGTTCACCGAGTACGCCGACACCGCCGACTGGATCGTCAAACGCCTGCTCCACGAAGGCTTCACGGCCCGCAGGTACTCCGGACGCGACAACCACCACACCCGCGACGACACCCGCGACGCGTTCGCCCGCCGCGACTTCCAGATCCTCGTCAGCACCGACGCCGGCAACGAAGGCATCGACCTGCAGACCGCGCACGTCCTCGTCAACTACGACATCCCGTGGTCGCTGGTCCGCCTTGAGCAGCGCATGGGCCGGATCCACCGGGTCGGCCAGACACGAGACGTCGAGCTCTACAACCTCATCGCGACCGACACCCGCGAAGGCGAGGTGCTGGAGGTCCTGCTCGGGAACTTCGTCACCGCCGCGAACCAGCTCGACGGGCGGATGTTCGACAGCCTCAGCCTCGTCGCGGAGCTCGTCGACCTGGACGACGACGCCCTCGGCAAGATGCTGGCCGCCACGTTCGGCGACGACGAGCAGCGCGCCCGCGCCCTCGCCGCCGTCGGCGCTGTCACCGCCAGCCGCCTCGCCGACGCCGCGAAGCACGCCGACGACCAGGAACGCGCCCTCAAGACCAGCGTCGACATCTCCCAGGCCGTCGCGGCTCTCAAGGACGAACAGCTCGACCGGATCAACCCCGCCATCGTCGAGGCGTTCCTGCGCCGCGCCGCCGACGGCGAGGCCATCCGGATCAGCCCGCACGCCGCCGGCGACGGCATGTTCACCCTCGCCCTCCCCGACGGCAGCACACTGCCGAAGGAGTTCGCCCCGCCCGGCGAGCGCAAGGCCGGCACGACTGCGCTCGTCGCGACCAGCGGCAAATCCCTCGCCGACGCCCGCGCCAGCGGCGCCGCCGTCGCCGACGCCGTCAACCTCGGACCGAGCGACCCCCCGTACAAGGCCCTCGTCGGCCTCTGCGCCGACCGCCTCGCCCCCGCGATGTTCCGCGGCGGCGCGCTCGTCGACGAGACCAGCAGCACCGACTACGACCTGTTCGCCTACGAAGCCGACCTCTCCGAGGCCGGCGGCCGCCGCAAGGGCACCTGGTCGGCCCTCGTCCGCGTCGACAGCGCAGGAGCCCGGCCGATGCGCTGGGAGAACCTCGCCAACCTCGTCCCCGCCACCACCCCCGCCGGCCCCCCGCACCCCGGACGGGCCCACGACGCCCAGACCCGCGCCCGAATGGCCGCCAACGAGGAGCAGACCCGCCGAACGCAGGCCCTCGACGCCTGGCTCCGCGTCGCCGAGCGCGAACTCGACGTCCTGCCCAACCAACTCACCAACGACATCACCGACCGCGACGCCCGCATCGCAGAACGCAGCCGGCTCAAGACCATGACCGCCCAGCGGCTAGCCGACCTCCGCCAGATGAGCGAGGTCCACATCGGCCAGCCCCGACAGGTCGCCTGGGCCCGCGTCACCGCCGCCGCCCCGCCCGTCGATCCCACAGAGACCGACAGCGAACGCATCAGCAGCGACCTCGTCGCCGAGCACCTCCGAGACCAGGGCTTCGCCGTCAGCGACGTCCACACCGAAGGCCGCGGCTACGACCTCCACGCCAACCGAGGACGCGAGCAGCGCCTCGTCGAGATCAAAGGCGTCTGGCGCGCCGCGAGCAGCCAAGGCATCAGCCTCACCGCCAACGAGATCCTCATCGCCACCCAGCACGGCAAGGACTACTGGCTCTACGTCGTCGACCAGTGCCACGACGGCACCGGCAACCTTTACGGCGTCTACCCCGACCCCGTCCGGGCCTTTGGCGACCTGTCCACCCGGCAGGTCATCGTGCACGTACCCGGCAGTGCCCTCAAGGCAGCCCGAGACACCGAGGAGCACGCCCCGTGCGCATGATCGAGCGCTGGTTCCCATGCGCCGAAGTCAGCGATGCGTCACAGGTAGGTTGGGGGAGCGGCAACGCCGAATCGGCCTTGTGGGTCTGGTTCGCAAAGCGGCCCCTGGTGCAGGCCAAGGCCGCAGTCCTGACCAGTCTCCTCCCCTGGCCGGATGACGAGGATGAGCAGCGGCGCCTCCAGGACTTGGTCCGCCGTGCTTTGACGGGCCGGGCAGCGGCGAATGTCGAGGTCGGGCAAGAACTGGCGAAGCACTACCCTCAGCCGGCAGCGATCGTGGACCCGTTCTCCGGGCGAGGAATGATCCCTCTAGAGGCGGCTCGTCTGGGTCTCAAGGCGTCCGGCATCGACTATTCGCCGTTTGCCAGCTTGGGCGGTGCTCTGCTTGCGGACTACGCCCTTCGTGACTGGTCGAGCGAACCGCAACTCCCGTTTTCGCAGGGAGATGAGAGCCTCTTCGGCGAGCGGCTGGTGAACGACGTCAGGCTTGTGCTGGACCAGGTGGGGCTGCGCCACAAGGCCGCGATGTCCCCCTATTTTCCGAAGCAGGGGGGCCAGCATCCTTGGGGGTATTTGTGGGCGTCAACCCTGCCATGTCAGGAGTGCGGACGGCGCTTTCCGCTAGTGGGGCAGCTCCTCCTCCGTCAACCACGCCCCAAAGCGAACGACGCGGGACAGAGCTTTCGACTAGCAGTCGACCATGCTGCGGGTACGTTCCAGGCGGAGGTCCACCCAGGGCCTCCGACCGGCCAGCCGACGCGCATCCAGTCGGGCAAGAGTAAGTACTCGTCGTCCGGCAAGGTGGCCGTCTGTCCCTTCTGCGAGCACGTGCATGCGAAAGCCGTACACACGCGACTGAGCCTTGAGGGCTTGCGTCAGGACGCCCTGCTGGTCGCTGCAGATCTCGACGGCACAGGGAACAAGGTTTTCCGTGCGCCGACGACGGCGGAGTTCGCCGCCGCAGCACAGGCGGCCGAAGCGTTGTCGCTCGAAGCCCTGATCGGTGCGCTTCCCGCCGTTCCGCACGAGCAGATCCCACCTGGCAACACGTGGACGATCCAGTCTCTCGTGTACGGAGACAAGACCTATGGCGACCTGTGCGTAGCGCGCCAGACGCTCACCCTGATCAAGATCGCGAAGGCCATCAGCGAGGTCTCCCAAGAACTGCTCGCAGCCGGCGTTAGTCACGACTACACCCGCGCGCTGTCCGGCTACGCGACGGCCGCCATGATGCGGAAGATCCGACGCTCGACCCGCGGGGCTCGACTGCAGATCACGGGAGGCGCCCGCGTCGGTGACCTGTTCGTCAACCAGTCCTGTGTGTCCTTTTCCTACGACTGGTTCGAGAGTGGCCTCTCTGACGGTCCAGGTTCTTGGTCGTCACTCGCCAACCAGACGGTGAGCGCGCTTCGCGGCGTTCTTCCTCGCGGGGACGAGCGTCCGGCGCACATCGCCAGAGGCTCAGCCCTTGCCCTGCCGTTCCGCGACAAGACGATGGATGCTGTCGTCACGGACCCGCCCTACGACGACATGATCGACTACTCAGACTCTTCGGACCTGTTCTACGTTTGGGCGAAGCGGGCGATGAGCGTCGCTGATCCTTCGATGGCCTTCACGATCGACCCGCACGGCGTGCAGGAGAAGGGCGAGGAGGTGATCGTCAAGCGCGGCGGCAGCCAGTCCGGGGATCACCGCACGCAAGCCCACTACGACGCTTCGATCAGCCGGGCATTCGCGGAGGCCCGTCGTGTCGTCTCGGACGACGGTGTGGTGACCATCGTTTTCGGCCACGGTGATCCGGATGTCTGGCATCGCCTCTTGGCGGCCATTCACAGGGCCGGTCTGATGCTCACAGGATCTTGGCCGGCAAAAACCGAACAGGGCGGTGCTGCGGCGGGTGCCGCGAACATCGTCACAACGCTGACGATGGCCTGCCGGCCCGCACCTGTCGGTCGTCCCGCGGGTCGGGCAGCGTTGGTCGAGGCCGAAGTCAGGCGGGCAGTGCGAGGACGCATTCCATCCTGGGAGGTCGCAGGGCTTGCGCCGACCGACCAGCTCATGGCTTCCGCAGGTCCGGCGATGGAGGCTGTCGGTCGTTACTCAGAAGTGCTAGATCACGTCGGTGAACCCGTCGACCCAGCGCACTACCTCGTGGTTGCGCGCAGGGCCGTCGTAGATGCCACCTCCGTGCCGATCGACAATCTGCCACTCGACACGTTCGACGCCCGGACTCGCTTTGCGCTCGGATGGGTCCGGCTGTATCGGCGCGCTCCTGCGGCTAAGTCCGAGGCGCGCTGGCAAGCTCTCGCTGCCGATCTGACGATGGCCGAGTTGAAGGGGGTGCTCACAGACGCCGACAGCGGCGTCCGCTTCGCGCCCTCAAAAGATTGGAAGGGCACCATCTCGCCCACCTCTTCAGTTATCGACGTGGCGATGGCTATGGCGAAGGCTTGGCTGGGAGGACTCGACGAGGTAGTGCAGGTCCTAGCCGCGGCTGAGCGAGACGAAGACGACGCGTACCTCTGGGCGACGCTGGGGTACCTCTCCTCGTTGCTACCAGAGGCCGATCCTGATGCGAGCGCGTGGACGTCGCTGGTGCGTGCCCGCCGGGGCATCGGGAACGTCGCCCGCGGCGTCGTCTCGGCTCAGCGTCACGCCGATGCCGCGAAGGAACGGCAGCGCAGCCTGTTCGACAACGACATGGCAGGAGAGCCGTCTTGAGCAGCACCGTGACCCCCTGGTGGGACGTCCTCAAGCTCCGGGACGAGGTGGTGCACGCGTCGGGTTCCATCGACGACGTGCAGATGTCGCTGTTCCAGGCGGTCCACGGGACGGTGCAGGACCGGCCGCCGTACGCGGAGGCCGGCTACTACGGCCAGATCACGCATCCGAGCCCGTTGTTCACCGATCTGATGGCGAAGGTCGCGGTCCGGCTCGGCGGCGGACCGAAGCACACACGCGCCAGGGCGCTGTGGCGGCTGGACCAGGCGATGGGCGGCGGCAAGTCCCACGGGCTCATCGGGCTGTACCACCTCGCGAAGAACCCGACGGCGCTGGGCGCGACGGACGTCGGGCAGGCGGCGTTCACCAAGGCCGCCGGCATGCTGGACGAGGCCGTGCCGGCGGACCTGAACAACCCGGTCGTCGTGGTGCTGGCGTGCGACAACATGACGGCGGGCAAGGGCACCGCCGAGTTCGACGGCCCGGCGCGCACCCTGCACGAACGGTTCCTGTGGCGGCTGTTCGAGGGCGACAACACGCTGTTCCTGCGCTACCGCGAGGGCTACGCCGACAAGCACCGGATCGTCGAGGCCCTGACCGCCGTCGGCAGGCCGGTGCTCATCCTCATCGACGAGATCATGGACTACGTCCGGCAGCTGTCGTTGTCGGAGAACGCAGACCTCGCGATCAAGGACATGGCGTTCCTGCGGGCACTGCTCGACAGCGTGAACGACGTCCCGAACGTCTCCGCCGTCGTCGTCATGATCGCCTCCGAGGCCGACAACATCGACCTGGACGACGCCGGGCACAAGCGCCGCCAGGAGCTCGACGACCTGCTGATCCGCAACGGCGAGACCGCGACGATCAACGACAACACCGACTTCGCCGCGATCCTGCGCCGCCGGCTGTTCGACGGGACCCCGCCCGCCGAGGTCCTCAAGGCGACCGCGACGGCGTTCACGAGCAAGATGACCGGCCCGTGGCGCACCAAGGTGTTTGACCTAGTGCCGGCGACGGCCAACCCGGAGTTCCCGGACGAAGTCGCCCGCTGCTACCCGTTCCACCCGCACCTGATGTCGCTGGCTGAGCAGGAGTGGGCGAAGCTCGCCGGGTTCCAGCGGGTCAGGTCGACGATCCGGATCTTCGCCGCTACGGCGCATTCGCAGTACCAGCGGGGGAAGTCCGGGCAGTGGGCGCCGCTGCTGATCGGGCCGGGCGACCTGCCGCTGTCCGACCCGACGGTCCGCGAGGCCGTCATCAACAGCGGCCTGATCGTGGACACCCGCACGCAGGCGAACTACCGGCAGATCGCCAGCGCCGACATCGTTTCCGCGGACGACCTCAAGGGCTCGGCGCGGGAGATCGACCGGTCCCGGACCGACGGGATCATCGGCCCGGTGAACCCCCGCGCCGCCGAGCGAGCGGCGACGTGCCTGTTCCTGTGCTCGGTCGTCGGGGCCCGCGCCGGAGGCCGGCAGGGCGCGACCGACGCCGAGCTCAAGGCAGCGATGTTCGTCCCGGACGCGAACTACCCCGTCGGGGAGGTCGACACCGTCATCGCCGAGCTCCTCGACGTCGAAGGCGGCGGCCTGTCCAGCGTCGAGCAGCTCGCCGGCAAAGGCGGCCAGGCAGCCCGTCTGTTCATGTCGACCCGGCGGACCCTGAACATGCTCGTCAAGGCCGCCCGGACCAGCGTCGCCGACGACGACCGCGACACCGAGCTCGCCAAGACCGCCGAACGGCTCGCCGTCACCGGGCCGTTCAAGACGAAGCTGTTCGTGCAGGCCGACCTCGCCCTCGCGCCGCTCGCCGTCCTCACGGCAGCGGGCATCGACGACGCGCGCAGCACCCGGCTCGTCGTGCTCGACCCGCGCCAGTTCAGCCTGCTCAACGGGATCGACAAGGACACCCGCGACGGCATCCGCGCGGTCATGGGCCTCGGCCAGGACAAGGTGCCCGTCCAATGGGCCTCCTCCGCCGTGTACGCCGTCGTGAACACCCAGGGCCGGGCGGCCGCCCGCGGCGCGGCGTCCGCCTACCTCGCGTGGGACCGGGTCGCCGGGATGGACGCCGTGCGGGCCGACGACGAACTCGCCGAGCAGGCCCGGACCGAACGCGCCGACGCCCGCCGCAACCTCGACAGCGCGGTCCGCCGCGCCTACCGGCACCTCATCTACCTCGGCCAGGGCGACCAGGAGAACGAGCCCCGCGTCGACCGGACCGTCGCGTTCGAGCCCGACAGCGGCAAGACATCCCTCGACGGCAGCGCCGTCTGGAAGGCCCTCGTCGAGCAGGGCAAGGCGTTCGACACGTCCGCGCTCACCGCGAAGGCCCTGCTCCACAACCTCGACACCAAGGACTACGGCCGGCCGCTCGACGAACTCCGGGACCTGTTCTGGAGCGCCCCCCGGCTCCCGCTGCTCCCCGCCGGCGAACCCGACCTCCAACGCGCCGTCTACGAAGCCGTCAGCAGCGGACTCCTTCGCCTCACCGGAGCCGACGGCCTCGACCGTGCCGTCACCCGCCCCGGCGACATCGCCGTCGGCTCCTCCGGACTGCGCCTTGCACCGCCCAAGACCGCCGACCCCGAGCCCTCGGACCAGCCCGACGAGCCGGCCACACCGACCGACCCGGACCACGGGCCGGGCACCACGACGACGGACAAGCCCGCCATCACCCACGTCGTCACGCCGGGTCCTGGACCGGCCCAGCCGGCGCAGCCTCAAGAACGCGAGATCGCGTTCAGCCTCATGACCAGCATGAGCGACCCGACCACCCAGGACGCCGTCCGACGGCTCCTGCTCGAACTGTCGAACGCCGCCGACGACGGCAAGATCAGCTGGGCCCAGATCCAGGTGAAGGTCGTCGTCGCGGACGACGCCGCCGACACGATCGAGCAAGGCGTCCGCGACACGGGCACCACGCCGAGCAGCCGCCCCGTCTGACGCAGAGGCAAGCCCCGTCCGCGGGCTGCGCGGCTCAACCACATGGGCGCCGATCCGACCGGACCGTGGGACTGACGTGCAGTGAGCGCTGGTCCATCGCTCCTACGGCGGTGGCGCGGCCGGCGGGATCGTCCGCGACCGTTCCGCTGCGACGCGCAGTCGCATCTCGCGCGCCCACTGGGGGCCTGAGGCCTTCCGTTCGCCGGTCGCTTCCACGACTGGGGGAGCAGCGGGCGAGACGGCGGGCGGCCCGGCCTGACGGGCGGGAGCCGTCGGGTCGTCGCGGAGGACGGTGATCGGTCCTTCGATGCTGCCCCAGTCGTCGTCGAACGCGACGAGGCCGTGATCCCGCAGGTGGCGGATGAAGCCGCTGATCGCCGGTCCGCGACGTAGCGGGTCCTTGTGGAGCGCGAAGTGGACGGCGATCCGGGCGTAGACCTGCCGGACGGACCACGTCTGCCCGACGCGACCCCGGACGAGGTCGCGGAACGCGACGCAGTGCCAGTGCTCGTGGTGGCCGTGGACGCCGTAGTCGGCGTCGAGGCGTTCCGCGAGCAGCGGCGGGACCTGGCCGTAGTGCCGGATGAGGGCGTGGCGCAGCGGGTCGTCGTGCCATCTGTTCCTGTCGCGCTCCGCGGCGGCCAGCGCGTACGCCCTCCTGTCCTCCCGTGAGGGCTGCCGGGCAAGGGCCGCCGCGGCGCGCTCATCGGCCAGCCGGTCCCGCTCGCGGTCCTCCTCGGCTGCGGCGTCCACGGCGATCCGGGACGCGGCGGCGGCGTCCATTGCCGGGGTGACCAGTCCGCGGTCGGGGTCGAGCCGGCAGTCGTCGACCGGGCAGACGACGAGCCGTCCTTGGAAGTCGCCGGCTCGGGGCAGCCGCAGACCGACATGGGACAGGTCGTCGTGGGCCGACCACCGGGGCCGCTTCCGGGCCTGGTCGAGCGGGACGCCGTCGACGACGACCGTTCCGACGGTCCGTTCCAGCGGGTTGACGTGCAGCACCGGCATCCCGGCGGCGGCCACCGCGCGGGGGAGCTCGCGGAGAAGCACCTCGTCCCACGGCCTGCCTTCGGGCTGCCCGGCGGGCCGGGGAGGCTGCGCGAGGTACCTGTGGAGGTGGCCGAACAGCCAGACGGCGACGACCGGCGGGTCCATCCGGTCGAAGTCGCCCTGCTTCGCTCGCCAGTCGACGGGCGTGTACGCCTTGTACTCGACCTCGAACGCGACCCGGCGGCCGTCGGGCCACGCGGCGTGGACGTCGGGACGGCGGGTTCCGGCTCGCGGCTGGGTCCTTCACCGTCAGTTCCTCCGTGACGAGGACCGTCGGGTCCTGCCGGCGGGCCCACTCGGCGAGCATCGCCTTGGCCTGGAGGTGGAAAACTGACTCGCCGTCGGAGTGCCCCGCTCCCTCCCCGAGATGGAAGAAGTGGTCACGGCGTGAGCCGCCTCGGGTCGAGATCCTGTCGTCGGCGCATGCCGGCACGGGGCACCGCCATCGTTCCTTCGCGACCGCCCGGGCCGCGTCGGCCTCGCCGCGCCCCAGGTACCGGGGCTCTCCGGTCAGCCGATCGACGGCCCAGACCTGCGCCAGCTCCTGGCTCAGGAACGCGCTGACGGCTTCGGAGCCGTGACGACGACCGGTCACGGACAGATCTTCGGCACCGGAGCGTCCGAACTGAGCGGTTGCTCCCTCCATCCAGCTACGGTCCTGGCGTGGACGAGCAGCAGCCCTCGGCGGATGAGCCGTTCGACGACGACGTGTACGTCCGGGGGTGGTGGCAGCGGTCGGAGTACTTCCACGGCGAGCACCGGGACGACGCCGCCGGGTACGCCCTCGATTGGGCCGAGACCGGCGTGATGGACCAGGTGCGCCGCGGCGACCCAGTGAGCGCCGTGTCGCTGCTCGACCGGCTCCTCGACGCACCAGGAGCCGCCCCCGAGATCGTCGCCTATGGCCCGCTGCAGGCGCTCTTGGAGGACCGCGGCCCCGAGGTCGAGCACGACGTCGCCCGGCTCTGCGCCAGCGAGACGACCTGGCGTGAGGCCGTCGGCTTCGTGGTGCTCACCGACAAGCAGCAAGCCGCCGTGCCCGCCTTAGCCGCTTACCTGGGCTAGGTCTCCTGGCCGAGGTCGGCGGTCAGCTCCAGGAGCCGCTGACCAGCTTCCCTGCGCGTCGGGTACGCCTCGGTCGTCTGGCCCTTCGCCGGCACCCCGAACATGAACAGCCGCCACGCCCCTCGGTCCTTGTGCACCGCCCCCACCGGCGACGACCACCGGTCGACGGCCACGAGGTATCCGTCGAGGAAGCTCGGGTTCTCCAGGTTCATGCTGGCCTCATCGGCTCGGTCCCGACTTCGTCAGCCGATGGGATCTCTGAACTCGTCCAGGCCGGAAAGGTGGGCCTCACGGTTCATCTGGGTCGCGACCGCATCGGGCAGGTCCAGCGAAAGATCCCACTCGGGCGCGCCCAGAGCCGAGGCGAGCGCGTTGAGGCGCTCGTGCAGGACCTGGTACTTCGCCGCTTCGTAGACGTTCCGCTCGACCTCTTCGGTGCCCTGCAGATACGACACGATGGACCACAGGAGCAAGGCCACGCCCCAGGCGAAGCATGCGCCCGCCAGCACTTCGTTCGTGATGCTCTCGTCAAGCAGCAGGACGGCGAGAACCAGCAGCCCTAGTGCTCCGGTCACGGTGGCCGCCCTGGTGAGCAGCCGTCTCCCGGAGTAGGTGAGTCGGTCGCCGCCATAGAAGAAGCGGGCTGGGAGGATCTTGGGCAGCAGAGGACGCATGGGCCAAGCATGGCCCGGGACTGCCGAGGTCTGGACGGACCCGACGCGGTCGTGCGCCCGCCTCGTTCAATCGCCCGTCCGGCTCGCGTCACCTTCTAGTCTCCGCGCATGGACGACGAGGTCGCACATCAGCCGACGGATGCCGTGGGGGCCAATGGGCTGCCCGTCGTCCACTCGCACGTGGCCTACTTCTTCCTGCCGCTGCCAAGCCCGCTACCGTTCGTTGACAAGCAGCACATCCCCATCTCGGACAGCTTCGCTCCAGACGACTACTGGGACAGCGGCAGCACCAGCGAACCGCCTCCGCCTCCGCTCCACTTCGGCGGGTCGCTGATGTTCCACCGCACCTCCGGGCCTTCTCCCTCCGCCGTCGCCATCTCCGACCTGCTTCGCCTGGCGACGGCGGCGCTGCCCCCGGAGCGGACCGAGCCGGGCAGTACGGAAGTCACCAAAGCGCCCGCCGCGCCGCCCTCGCCCATCGCCGAAGGCACCGTCGTGGAGGTGGCCGTGTGCTTCGACTACGACCCGACCGACGAGTGGAACAGACTCAGTGACGCCTTTGATCGGGGCCTTCGCTACGTCCGGGAGATCCAGCGCGCCTACTTCATCAGCCGCCGGGAACCGTTCAGGCTGGTGACCCGCGAGTCCCTGCCGATGGCTGTCCCTCATACGGTCCGGGCGTTCGACGTCGAGACCGGGACCGTCGGTCACACGACCGTGCCGCTGGGGGTGTACCTGCTCAACGAGAGCATCGTGCGCGAAGCCAGGCCGCCGGAGCTCGACGACGAGTCTGCGGAGGCGTTCGGGCACGCCTGGCGGGCCGAGACCGCCCGAAGCGCCTTCACCGGCTACCTAGACTTCCGACGCGAGGCCCAGGTGGCTCTCGACCACGACGGGGCCTACCGCGCCGCCGCGCTGTTCATCGCCACCGCGTGCGAAGTCCTACTCGACGAACTGCTGGGTCACCTGCTCTGGGAGGACAAGGTTCGTCCGGAGGACGCCGCGACGATCTTCGACAGCTGGCTGGTGGCCCGCGTCAAGCAGCAGTACCACCCAAGGCTCGGAGGCCAGTGGAGCCTCGACCGCTCGGGACCGCTCCGGAACTGGCACACGCTTGTCGCTGGACTCCGCAACCGCGTCGTCCACTCGGGCTACGAACCGACGCTCGGCGAAGCCCGCGCCGCGATAGGTGCCGCGACGGCTCTCGAATCCCACCTGTCCGACGCGGTCGCCGCCCGGGCCAGGAAGTACCCCCGGACGGCCCTCATCCTGCCGGGAGCGGACGGACTGCGCCGTCGCCGGCTCTGGACCCGCGCCCTCGACCGGCTGCTTGACGACCCGGCCGAGGTCTCCTGGCAACAGACGTTCACGCGCTGGCGGACCGCCCTGCAGCGCCACCGGGCAGACAGTCCGCTCTGGGTCGCCCCGAGCGCCCGGCGCGCCGTCGTGCTGCTCGTCGTCCGGACCGACGGAAGCACCTACTGGGTGATCCACGACAGGGCAGCGGAAATGGCCGCCATAGTCCGGCCAGAAGACGTCGCGGGGCTCAGCGACCAGCAGCGGCAGACGACTGACGAGCTCGTGCGCTTCGTCACCGAGACGGAGAATCGCGATCCAGTCAGCATCGCATTCGCAGGAGCGACGGCCCCGGGGCCGGCAACGACCGAGTGGCTGCCGCAGTACAGATTGGTCCCCTTGGCAGGCGTCATGGTCGACGGCTCGGACCTCGACCGTTGACGGTCCGGGCTGCCACGCGCTAGGACTGCGCCGGTCCCGCCTTCGGAAAACAGCATGATCACGTTTTATAGCCCCGGACAACCACGCCGCTGATCAGGTCGTTCCGGAAATCCAAGACCCACCCACTCGCCCCGCACCTCGGCTAGGACGCCGCCGTTACCCATAGGCTCCGGCGATGCCCAAGGACGAGCCCGCGAACCAGCCGTCCGGCAACACCGGGACCCAAGGCACCGAGGCGGACTTCGACCGGCCGCTTGACATCGAGCGGGTCTACCTGACCCGGCTCAACGGCGGCACCGGCCGGGGGAGCCTCCGCGACAGCCGCGGAGGCTACGTCCGGGTCCAGCGCACGGCGTGGGACGACCTCTGGCGGCTGCAACGAGCCCGGGTCCTTACGCCGCAGGACCTGCTGGTCATCGTCGCGCTCGCGACCCGCGCCGGGTACCGCCCCGACAGGATGGGCGTCGTCCTCGGGAACCACACCGACCTCGCGGACGTCCTCGGCGTCCGCAGGCAGGCGCTGGTCACGGCGTGCCGCAAGGCCGAGACGCTTCGGTTGGTCGACGAGCTCCGCCTCGAAGGCGGCCAGTCCGCCGGCTGGCGGTTCCTCCCCGACGCGTACTTCTGGCTCGCCGGCAAGGACCAACGGCCGACGCCGCCGGCCGTCGCCGCACGGCTGGCACGGCTGACCGAGCCGCCGGTCGACCCCTTCCGATACCCCGACCCCTTCGGCGAGGACGACGCCTAGTCGGCGGAGCGGCAGGCGCCGCAGCGCTGAGCGAGCGGCACGTCGGTCCCGGCGGCTCCGCCGCCGGTTCTCTCAACCATGCTCCGAAGGCTGCTCCACCTGTTCTCCAGGTGTGCTTAGGGAACGTCGCCGCAGGTCAGACGGGGTGCGGCTGTGCGGAAACCGCACAGTCGCTGTGCGGCCCTCGCACGACGGCTGTCCGCCGTCCGCACAGGAGGCGTCCGGTTCCCGGACGGGCCATGTGCGGTTCCGCGCCCTACGACAGACCGTGATCCTCGGGGTCGGCGTCGTCCGTCGGGCCTGCTGGTCGTGACGCCTCCCGCACCGAGGGGACGGTCCGAGCTCGGCTACGGCCTGGCGTGCCCTACGACGGGGTCACTCCCGCACGGGCAGGCCGGCGGGTCGAGCTGGAAGTCCTCCGGGTGCGTGCGGCCGGCGCAGGTGACGTGGCCTGTCCGGTCCTCAACCCTGAGATCGTGGTCCACCAGCGCGACGGCCGCTGCGCGGACGCTGCCGAACCAGGCTTCGGCGACGCCGGGGACGAGCGAGGCATACGCGCCTTGGCCGGCCTCGCCCCCGTGCTCCGGCCCCGGGTTCCAGTAGTTCGTGCACCCGCTCGCCGACACGAGCAGGAGCTGCTCCCCGGTCGGCTCGTTCGCGCCGTCGTCGTGGACGCCCGAACCCAGCGCGATCATCGCCTCGGCCTGCGCCAGGTCGCTGGCTCCGAGCCGTCCGCGAACACCGCCCGGACCCGCGCAACCCGGCCTTCAACGTCCTGCTCGTCGCTCATGCGGCACGACGATCGCATGCCAGACGCTCGGCCGCTGCCCCTTCCGCTCACTCAGGACCGTACGTGCGCCCCGCACCCTCGCCGACCCCGAGCCGGGCTGCGGGTCAGTCGGAGGCTTCGCAGCGGCGGTCGAACAGCGACCAGCCGGCCCGGGCGAGCTCGTAGGCGCACATGAAGGGGTCGGCCAGGTGCTCTAGCGCACCGCCGGCAGCCAGAACGGACAGGTCGTCGCCCTTCGCCGCAGGGGTGCGGACGCTGGCGCGCTGCGAAACCGCCCAACCCAGGACGTGCGCATCTGCGCTCATCTGCCGCCACAGCAGCCGGCCGGTGTTCAGCTTGTCGGGGCTGTTCGGGAACGCGGCGTCGAGAGCGGCGCCGATCATGGCGGTCTGGTTGAGCGACGGGGGCTTCGGTCCTCGCACAGCCGCGAGGTCCGCGGTCCGCTCGTCGATCCACGACCACTGGCTCGCCGGGATCTTGCCGGGCTCCAGCCGGTCGACCTCGCGGTAGAACTTGGCGAGCTCGGCGTACTCCTCCGCGATCACGCAGAGCCCCCGCGAACGTCGCGTCTCGCGGTCGTCCGGACTCAGGACCCAGACCGCCTGGGCCGCTCCGACCAGCGCCGCGCGAAGCGTTGTCAGCGGCGCGCTCGGGAACAGCTGCTTTGCGTCCAGCACCACCCGGACGAAGCGCATGTGCTCGACGCTCAAGGTGAGCGACAGCCTCGTCATCTCGCTGATGCGATGCCGGGGAAACACCGTGTCGTCACCGTGAAGCTCGGAGCCCTTCTGCGGCTCCTCCGGGCGCACCGCCGACCTCGCCTGCCACCCGTCGAGCTGCTGGAACGTCGCCGTGATCGCGTCCAGCCGGGCTGTGTCCGCGGGAGTCATGCGGACAGGCTGCCCCACCCGACCGACAGCGAGCACCGTTCGGCATCAGTGTCGTGCTGGACTGCGCTCGCGTCCGCGCACGCCTAGCAGGCAGGGCACGACGCTGGCCCGGCGACGGACTTCGGGAAATGATCTTGGTCGGCTCGGGAAAGGGGGCGGCCCGGAGCTGCGCCGTCCCTGGTCAGGGACTTACGTCGGGAGCCCGCCAGCTGTTGAGGGCGTTCCCGCAGGTCACAGGCTTGCGGGGACGTCGCCAGCGGTCGTGATTGGCCCCAGTGGTCACAGTGTGGTCACAGGAATTCAGGGGCACTGGGCAGCGGCCCCGCGATGAGGGCCGCGACTCGGACCGCGGCGGCTGCCTGCATGTCGAGATCGACGTGCGAGTACGTGTCCAGCGTGATGGAGACGTTGGCGTGGCCCAGCCGCTCCTGCACGACCCGAGGGTGGACCCCGGCCCGCAGAGCAAGAGTGGCGTGCGTGTGCCGGAGGTCGTGCAGGCGGATCGGTGGCAGCTTCGCCGCGCGGGCTGCCTTCCCGAACTGGTAGCTGATTGTCTTGGGGTGGATCGGTGTCCCGTCGACGTCGCAGACCACCAGGTCTTGGTCCTGGTAGTCGCCACCCATGGCGAGGCGCTCCTCGAGCTGGCGAGTGCGGTGCGCCCGAAGGCGATCACCGTGGCCGGGTCCAACGCCACCGTGCGGCGTCCCTTCGCGGTCTTCGGCGTTCCCCACGCCATCCCGGGGGAGCCTTTGCGTTGCACGTCGGTCGTGATGAGCGTTCTCACGATGCGGAGCGTGCCGGCGTCGACGTCGACGTCCTCCCAGCGAAGGCCGAGCACCTCACCCCGTCGCATGCCGGTGTTCGCGAGCAGCCACCAGCAGCCCCGTAGGCGGTCGCTGTCGACAGCGTCGAGGAAGGTCCGCACCTGAGCGCCGGACCAGGTCTGCATCTCCTTGCGGGCAGACGGTCGGGGCGGGTCCGCAGCCTCGGTGGGGTTGCGGATGAGTGCCTGCCATCGGATCGCGTCCCGGAACGCCCGGTGCAGGATCGCGGCGACGTAGGCCACCGATCGGGGGCCGAGTGCCCGATGCTCGGCGTCGCCGGCAAGCAGGGCGGCGTACAGCGCGTTCAGCTCGGTGGGATCAACCTCCTGCAGCGGCCGCCTGCCGATGGCTCGTCCGGCGATGTGCAGGCGGACATTGCGCCGGTAGGACTCGAACGTCCCCGGCTTGACGGTGTGCTCGATGGCGGGCAGCCAGACATCGGTGAGGAAGGCCGACAGGGTCTGCCGCTTCGGCACCACATAGGTCCGCTGCTCCAGCGTTCCGAGGATGCGAGTCAGCTCGGCCTGGGCGGCCTTCCGCGTAGCGAAGCCCCGGCGACGGGTCTGCCTGCGGTCGATCCCCACACCGACGTCCACGATGAGGAACCACGTGCCGTTCTCGGCCTGCCGGACGCTGCCTCGGCGGCCCACACCTGTAGCTGTCATCGCTGGCCTCCGGTGAGATGTGAGGATCGGGTCGAACCCACCGTGGCGCAGGCGGACTCACCGTGGTCCTGGACGCGGGGATCTGTGGACAGTGATGGATGGCGGCCACCCGGTCACGATGCGCGGTGGTCGGGTTCCTGCCGGCTTGCGGTGATGTAGGCGTCGAGGTCGTTGCTGTCGATGCGGATGTGCTTGCCGAGCTTGACGACGGCGATCCGGCGTTCGGCGCGCAGCCGACGGATGAAGCGGGTGGTGGTGCCGAGGCGTTCGGCGGCCTGGTCGACGGTGAGCAGCATCGGGTCTCCTGGAGGCTCTGTGGGTGGCCTGCCGGTGCTGCCGGTGGCCGCGGTGCTCCGTTGATCCCACACCCGGCGAGGGCCGTCCAATGCCCGAATCCGCTGCCCTGTAGGCGGTTCTGGTCCGTACAGGGTCGCCCAGAGCCGTCGCGTGCTGTCTGGGGTCGTGCAGGTTGCGGTCGCTCGCCCCAGCCACCGGAAAACGTGATCAAGGTGTCACCCTTCGGTAAGCCCGCCGACATGCTCGGCGGGTGCAGCGCTTACCGGCTCCGGCCTTCGCCGAGATCCCGCTCGGCTCCGCGGTAGGGCGCGCGCCCGGCCAGCAGGGTCGACAGGTCCTGCCCGCTCAGCGGGGCCGGCCGGGCCCGGGCCGGTGCGCCTGATCGCGTCGGGTGCCATCCGTCCGGTCGTGCGCGATGCGGTGCGGCCACGTCGCTGGCCAGGCGCTGCCGGGTGTGGTGGTCGACCTGGCGGGTGAGCCGGCCGACCTCGGCGTCCAGGGTGGCAAGGGTCGGCTCGGACTGCCGGAGCCGCTGCTCGCCGCTGGTGATCGTGTCGGCCAGAGCGCGGCGGCGCCCGCGGGCCCACCGGGGCAACGCTTCGACCTCCTCGCGGGTCTGCCGCAGGGCGCGGCGCAGCGCCTCCCGGTCGGAGCGCAGCTGCTCGCGTTCGACCTCTCGCGCCGTGAGCTGCTGGACAGCGTGGGCGTGCTCGGCGGGTAGTGGCCGGGTCTGCCGGCGCTGCGCTTCCGCCGCGAGCCGCTCTCGGGCGGCGGCCCACTCGGCCGCGCGCTCAGCCTGACGGGCGGCCTGGGCAGCTTGGGTGCGGGCGTGCTCGAGCGCGGTGTGGGCGGCGTCCTGCGCGCCGCTGCGCCCGAGCGCGGCCTCGAGCACCCGCACCGCCTGCTCCTGCGGGTCAGCGTCGGCGTGCGCGGAGTGCCGCTGGCGGGGGTGGCCGTGCTGGTCGTCGTCGGTGCTGGTGTCGGAGGTGATGTAGGCGTGGTTGCCGTGCCTGCCACGGGTCATCGCGACATACAGGTGCTCGCGGTCCATCCCCGGTCGGACCAGCACGACCCCCACATCGGCGGTTGCGCCCTGGGCTGCGTCGATCGTGGACGCCCAGCCGTACTCGGCGTGCTCGGCCAGGTAGGCCGCCGGCAGCACCGTGCGGCCCCGTCCGGCGAGGTCCTCCACGACCAGGCCGGCTTCTGGCCCGGGCCCAAGGATCTGGAAGCGGTCGCCGTTGCGGACATGCCCGTCCCCGACAGTCAGCCGGCGATTGTTGCGCTGGGCCCGCAGCACGTCCCCTGCCTGCCAGTCCCGACCCCCCGCCGCGGTGACCGGGCCGGTGATCTCACCCGCGGCCAGAGCGGCTGCGCGGGCGCGCTGGTTGAGCGCGTCGACGTCCACGCGGGTCCGCGCCAGCATCAGCGCGTCCTGCCCGTCCGTGCGTGCAGCAGCCCAGCGCGTGAACACGCCGTCGAGGGCGGCGTCGCCGTCCTGGCACGGGTGGAGCCTGCCGGCGGTCCGGTAGGCCGCGAGCGCCTCCGCCTTGCCGTGACGCAGCGCGAGGGAGGCCTGGCGTTCCCAGGGCTGGCTGAAGCGGTGGATCTCGGCGAGTTCGACGCCGTGCCCGGCGTGGGCGAGGGCGGCGAGCATCCCGCCCGGGCCGTTGACCACCCCGATCTGCGCCGGGTCCCCGACCAGCACCACCTTCGCCCCTGCTCGGGCGGCCGCGGTGATCAGTGGGTCGAGGTCCAGGGTGCTGGCCATAGAGGCCTCGTCGACGATGACCATCGTCCGGTCGTCCAGCGCCGTCGCCCCCTGCGCGCCAGGAGTCGTGCTGTCGTGGGTGTGCAGCCACTTGGCCAGCGTGTCCGCGGGGCCGCCGGTGGCGGTGGCGAGTTCGGCGGCGGCGCGGGCTGACGGCGCCAGCCCGACCACCCGGTGCCCGGCGTCCTGCCAGGCCCGGGCGGCGGCGCCCAGCGTGCTGGTCTTGCCCGCCCCGGCCGGCGCGGTCAGGACCGAGAGGAAGTCCCCGCCGGCGGCCAGCTGCAGCACTGCCCGGTACTGGCTCGGGTCCAGCCGTCCGTCCCGGCCCAACGGCATCAGCGCGGGAAGCGGGACCTGCCCGTACCCGCCACGCCGCCCGCGCGCGGCCAGGTTCAGGATCCGGGCCTCGGCGGTGAGGACCTGGACGGTGGCGTAGCGGGCGTCCGAGGCCCGGGCGGTCACCCCGACCGTCTGTTGCCCGATCGGGATCGCGGCGTCCAGACCGAGTGCGACGTCGGTGAGGTGCTCGACCCGCTCAACGACCTCACTGGCGCTGAGCCCGTTGGTCGGCAAGAGGGCGGCGACCTGCCCGGCGACATCGGCGCGGGAGAACACCGCCCGGCGCATCCCCGCAGCTTGCAGCGCCGCAGCCGACACCCCCGCGTCTGGCACCTGGCCGGGGTCGGCGCCGGTGGCCGCGGGCAAGACTGCGACGGGCGCGGGCAAGACTCCTGCGGCGGGTCGCGGTTCGCTCCGGTCGACGCCGGGCCGCATCGGTCCGGCTGAGCGGGCAAGACTCGCCGCCCCGGCTGGGTCGGTCGGCAAGGCTCGCCGCTCCTGCCCAGCGCGCGCCGGGGGCGTCTGCGGCCGCACCGCCCGGCGGAGCCGGTTCGGGCTCCAGCCGAGGTGGGTGGCCTCGGCCGTCCAGGTCGCGTGCAGCGCCGACAGCTCGGGGTGCTGCTTGCGGGCCCGGGTCTTCAGCACCGCCGTCTTGACCACCCCGGTTCGCTCTGAGGAGCTGAGGGTGCGGCCGAGAAGCTTTTCGTACTCGGCAATCTTCAGGCCGGCCTCCGCGTCAATCTTTGCGGTGCGCTTGCTCCATAATTTCAGTAGCTCATCGGGTACCCCGGCAATGTCCGCCTGACCGTTCTCGTTCACTTCCAGGAAAGTCACGCCCAGGCGTTCGTGCATTTCGTTGCGTAACGCCGACTGGTAGATCATCCCGGCGCTCTTCTTGTGGTGGAACAGCTCGGTGGCGTCCAAGGTGCGCCAGCGGCCGTCGGAGCACTGGACCTTGTTCAGCACCAGCGCGTGGGTGTGCAGCTGCGGGTCCCCGGCCCGGCTGCTGCGATGGTCGAACACTGCGGCCGCCAGCCCGGCAGACCCGACTTGCTCGGTCCCGTCCGTCCCCCGCCGGGACAGCGCGGCGTGGGTGTCCAGGTAGGCCAGCCCAGCCCGGACTGCGGCGCGGTGCGCCGCCATCGCTTCGGCCGCCATGCCCTGATCGCCCAGCGCCCACAGGGCGCTGACGCTCTTCGGCGCCGAGAACGTCAGGTCGAACCCGGTCACCCCGTCTGTGCGCCAGGCTCGCCCCAGCCGGCTGCCGACGGTCGGGTGCAGGCCGCGGGCGAACAGCGCCTCCAGCTCCCGCTCGCTCACCACCCCGCCGGCGCTCAGCCCGAGCTGCTCGAGCCCGCGGCCGTGCCAGCGCCCTGGCGCCTCACCTGTCCCGGCGTAGTACTCACTGGCCCGGCAGGCCACCCCGTCGGTGTAGTAGCGCCAAGAGCTGGTGCCGATCTTCGCCGAGCTCAACACCGCCCCACCCCCTCCGCGCCGGCAACCAGACCGCGCCACCGTACATTCGAAGAATGCACATGTCTGCAGCTCTGAAGCCTTTTCCTGAAACCGATCTTGTCGGCCGGGAAGGTAAGGATAGTAGCGGTAGTCAAAAGGTGGGAGCGGGCACGCACGGCGAAGAAAAGAATATGGGCAGCCGGCGAGCCCGTCCGGCGCCTCAGGGTGCTGACTACCGGCGGCTGCGGCGCCGTGGCGCCAGCGCCGACACGGCGGCGGCCAGCGCCTGTGCCAGGGCGACATCGGCGGGCGGCTCACCGAGCTCGTCGCAGCACGGCGGCTTGCTCCGCTCCTGAGCCGGGACCTCGACCTCGACGGCGGCAAGCAGTAGCTCGTAGATGTCCTGCGCGGACCGGTCGTGTGGACCCACCGCCAAGATCACGACGCGGTCGGCTGCCGGCCAGGCGGTCAGCATCCGGTCGTTGCCGTACAGGTGACGGCAGCAGACGTGATCGAGGGGGGCGCCGGCAAGGCGGTAACCCGCCTCCTGGCAGCCGCGGGCCATCAGTGCCTCGACGGCTTGCCTGGCGGCCTTGGCACGCTGGCCGCGCAGCGCCCCGATCTGCCGCTCGGCTGTTCGCGTCAGCCCTACGTCGATGGCCGGGTCCGCCTGGCGGGCAGCAACTCCTCCAGGGCCGCTTGATCGAGCTGACGGACCCTGCCCGCGCTCAGGTCGCCCATGCCAGCAGCGACATCCTCGCCAGCAAGCACCCCGCGATCGCGCAAGATCCGCAAGACGTCGACAAGAAGGGCCCGGTCGTCTCGATGACGGCGCAACTCCTCCACCACGCTCTTGGTGGCGGCCAACGACATCACCCCGATCCGCAGGGGACTGGAACCGGCAACCGCCCGCAAAGCACCAGCCTCGATCCACGCTCGTACCGTCGGCGCCGACACCCCGAGCACCTGAGCCGCCTCGCCGACCTTCGCACCACGGTCCCGCTCAGCGACATGCTCACGCACCGCGTCCAGCGCGCGCCGGCGCGCGGTATCACGCTCCTGTTCCGCCAGCCGCTGCAGCACGATCAGGTCCTCCACCACCCTCACAACCGACATGCCGCAACGGTACCCGACGCTTGCGATAAGCAAGCAATAATCGAAAGTCGCACTTCGTTCGCGGAGGGGAACGCCCGGCGGCGGGAAGCCATGGTTGGTGTCACTGGCCGGCGAGAACGGGGCGCTTCTGGCCGGGCTGCCCGCCGAGGCGTGCTTGCTGCACGAGCGACGACCCTGGGGCGGTGAGATCCTCGGGCGAGTGCACCGGGGCGGGTGCGATCAGTTCCGGGCGGTCCGCGACGAGGGCTACGTGAGCTCGACGGCGTAGCACGTGACCGTTGTGAGGCGGCCAGCCGCATCGAACTCGTAGATGTCGGCCGACGACACCGTCGAGCTGCTGCCGTCCGGGCGCTTGTACCGGATGGTGGCGTCGACGGCGGCCGCGTCATCGTCGGCCACGGACACAAAGCGGAGAA